>Ga0157372_10000048_pt1 | contig 142757 bp, 130 predicted proteins | sample C55metaG_FD_115307 | JGI IMG/M metagenome (GOLD analysis project Ga0157372, IMG submission 115307) | Corn rhizosphere microbial communities from Kellogg Biological Station, Michigan, USA - C5-5 metaG | ecosystem: Host-associated > Plants > Roots > Rhizosphere > Soil | place: USA: Michigan...
CTGCAAAGGTGAACATCTTTTTCCGCTTCTGCAAGAACTTTTTTAAAATTCTTTTTCGCCTCTCCTCCCGTTCTCCTTTACCTCAAATAACTACCCTTCCTTGCGTTGGGGCTACAAATGTACAACAAAAACCAACTCCTCCCAAAGCTTTTTTTGCTTTTTTAAAACAAGTTTATAACTCACTGAATAGCAATACCACAGGACGGAAAATTGATAGGGATTTAAACCTAAAGCATATCATTAACCACAATTTGTACCTTTGTATGATATATGAACAAGCCAGGTTTTCCCGAAAGCTTTCTTTCATCAATAGCCAATGCGCCCGGCATGGATGCAGAAAATTTCATCGAAGCACAATCTTCGCCCGCTCTTACCTCTGTGCGCATCAATCCTTTTAAAAGTATCGCTTTTGAAAAAACCACCTCTGTACCGTGGTGCAATGGCGGCTATTACCTGGAAAACCGGCCCTCTTTTACATTCGATCCCTTGTTCCATGCGGGGTGCTATTATGTACAGGAGGCATCGTCTATGTTCATTGACACTATATATAGATATATACAGCAGCAAACAGCTGATGCGGTAAGGGTACTAGACCTTTGTGCCGCACCGGGAGGCAAAAGTACATTGCTGGCATCCTTATTAACAAGTAAAGACCTCCTTGTATCAAACGAAATCATTAAAACACGTGTTCCGGTGCTTGCTGATAACCTCAATCGCTGGGGAACATCTAATAATATCGTTACCAATAACGACGCGAGAGATTTCGGCCGCATCCCTGGTTTCTTTGATGTGATTCTTGTTGATGCGCCCTGCTCTGGCTCAGGAATGTTCAGGAAAGATCCGGAAGCAATGGAAGAGTGGTCGTTAGATAATGTTAACCTCTGCCATCAACGACAAGAAAGAATCTTAGCGGATGTTTATCCTGCCCTCGCTGAGGATGGGTATCTTATTTACTCCACCTGCTCCTACTCCATAGAAGAAAATGAAAATATTCTCGATTGGCTGTGCGATGAATTTGATTTTGAAACTGTCCGTATACCAATTGAAGCAAATTGGGGAATAGTAGAAAGTCAATCGGCAGAACACGGGGCCTGGGGATACCGTTTTTATCCGGATAAGGTGAAAGGAGAAGGCCTGTTTGCTGCTTGTTTAAAAAAAACAACGGGAAGCGGATATCCATCCACACATAAGAACAAATCTCAAAAGCCTAACTTTAAAGAGATCGATCTTCTAAAGTCTTATTTTAAAAATAGCGAAGATTACTTTTATTTTAAGGTTGGAGATGACTGGCTGGCAATTGACCGCCAACACAAGGATAGTCTCGAAACGTTGCAGCAATACTTATACATCAAAAAGTCTGGCGTACGTATCGGCAAATTGGCAGGCAAAGACCTGATCCCCGACCACGAGCTTGCGCTCAGCCTCCTAATTAACAAGGAGCAGGTTTTACAAACCGAATTAAACTATGATCAGGCGATAGCTTATTTACGCCGTGATCCCTTCGATCTGAATACTCAACAAAAAGGATGGAGCCTGATGACGTATAAAGATTTCGTTTTAGGATGGGCGAAATTACTGCCGAACCGCTTGAATAATTACTATCCTAAGGAGCTGAGGATCTTGGCCCCCCGGCCCCCTGAAGGGGGAGTTCCTTTGGCCGAGGAAGTTTGATGTTCTTTTGCTATATGACCACTGAGCCAGCGGAGGAGTTTGAACTAAATTTAGAGAATTTAAGACTCTTCGGACAAAAAATCCGAAATCGAAAATCGGAATTCCGAAATCCATTAATATTCTCCTGTCGACAACATTACCAGCGTACAGGCATAAAGCGTTTCTATACCTTGTTCATTGGCCTTTCGCCTTAGCTCTGTATTTTCCGTTCCTGGATTAAAGATTATTCTTTTAGGCTTGGTATCCAGTATATAATTATATAACGAAGGCTGGTTCCGCGGACCGACGTACAGGGTTATCGTATCGATATCATCATGAATTGCTTCCGGCTTTTCGATTTGTACGCCGGCAACTTCGCCTTTTTTTATTCCCACGTTCACAATAGAATGGCCGTTTCTTACCAGTCGGTTAGCGGCCAGGTAAGCGTATCGGCTGGGGTCTGGAGTAGCGCCTAATACTAAAGTTTTTTTATCTGCCATCACTGTTAATACTTTATCCTTTTATTCACCAAAGGTCGTGCCTGTTTGTTTTACAGATGTCTTTTTGATGTAAAAGCACTTACAATTTTGCGTATTTCAAATCATTTTAAAAAAATTTAATTTTCTTAAAATGTTCTGCAGTAACATTCGTCTACCTAAATAAATCAAATAGCATACAATTGATACCCGCATTGATGACAGCCGACAAAAAGAACCATGCCCTTGATACTGTAAGAGCGTATGGTAAAAATTTGTGGGCCTTTATCAGAAAAAGGGTTAAAACCGATGACGATGCCGATGACATACTGCAGGATGTCTGGTACCAATTTAGTGCGGTAGTAAATGCGCAGCCTATTGAGCAAACCGGCGCATGGCTATATAAAGTGGCGCGGAATAAGATCATCGACAAACACAAAAAGCGATCGGAATCATTACTGGACGATATTTTTATTGATAACGATGACGACCAGGATGAGCCGGATTACAAGAACATCTTATTTATTGATGCCGATACGCCCGAAACGGCCTATCTGAAAAATCTGTTCTGGGACGAACTCTTTGTTGCACTGGAAGAGCTGCCGGTTGAACAAAAACAAGCCTTTGTTTGGCATGAACTTGAAGATCTGTCATTTGACGAAATGGCCGAACTAACAGGTGTTAATGTACAAACGCTCGTCACCCGCAAACGCTACGCGATACTGCATCTGCGCAAACGGCTCAAACAATTGTATGAAGAAATTATAGAAAGTTAAATAATCAAAACTTAAGGTTATGCGAAAAATATTTTATGAGGGCCGGTTCTTTTTTATCCCTATTGGGATTGCGGCTTTTTTGAGTCTCTTCGGTTTCATTGTAATGGAATTATGGAACGGCCTGATGCCAGCCATCTTTCACCTTACCACCATTACCTTTTGGCAAGCTATTGGCCTGCTTATTTTAAGTAAGATTCTGTTTGGCTTTGGTAAGGGCAGCAAGTGGGGACCGGGTAGTGCGCCATGGGCTATGAGACACCAAATGCGCGAACAATTCAAACACATGACGCCTGAACAAAAAGAGAAATTTAAACAACAGATGAGTGAGCGGATGTGCAACTTCAGGTACCGGGGGTTTGACAGGGAAATGATGGATTTTGAAACCGGCACGGAAAAAGGCAGCGGTGACGCCTAAAATTTCAAAGCCTTTGTCCAAAATCAATTGACTCACTAGTCAATAGTATTATCTTATCATATATCAACTATGGAAGTACTGATCTTTAAAACAAGTGTAAACGATATGCGGGAAGTAGTTAGGGTAAAACCTTTGCTAACTACGCCTGATATTTCAAACTGGAACATTGATCTGGAAGATTGCGACAAGGTGCTCCGCGTAGTTACCGATCATTTGCGCCCCAAACATATTGAGGACATGCTGCATTCGGCCGGTTTTGAGTGCGAAGAGCTGCCGTATTAACTCAACCGTTCAAGATCCTTTTCAGTAATGCGATCTGTGCCGAGTGGTAAATATGATGCTGAATGAGTCCGCTCACCAGTTCCTCATAGGTTACCACCGGCTCTGTTCCGCGGTGATCAATAACCTGTTGCGTCCATTGGTCTTCAGGAAAATTCCGGATAACACCAATGAGGTTCACGTTAACTAATTTAAGGTCGTCGATATAAAGTTTCAGCTTTTCTTCGTCAGGATCACCTACAGGGGGCCAATCTCCGCTTACTGGTAGCCCTGCTTCCTTGCCGTTGAGGTTATCGAGCACTTCTTCGGTCCAACTGATCATGTGTAGCAAAATTTCAATAATGTTATGAACAGAGCCCGGCGGCTTCTCATAAGCACTCTCGAAGGTTACCTCTTCCAAAATACGGTATACCGGGTAACCATACCAGGGGTGCCCCGATAATACGTTTTGAAGTTGTTGTTCCAGTTTTTCGCCAGTTGTCATTTTCTATATGATTTTTGAAGCTGCAACAGCACAGTTGATGCCATCAATAGCAGCAGAAATAATGCCACCTGCGTAACCAGCACCTTCACCGCACGGAAAAAGCCCTTTTACTTCGGGATGCTGCAAAGTTTCCCGGTCTCTGGGTATTTTAACGGGAGAGGATGTTCTTGATTCGACCCCGACTAAAATAGCCTCGTTGCTAAAATAACCTTTCATCTTCTTGCCAAAAACAGGCAAAGCCTTTTTTAACCGCTGATGTATCCAACTCGGCAATACTTCTTTAAGATCAGTGCTTTTGGTTCCGGGAAGATACGAATTTTTGGGGAGATCGCTTGAAACCCGGCCCTCCACAAAATCTATCATCCTTTGCGCCGGAGCTACGAGCTTACCGCCGCCTGCCTCAAATGCTTTTTGCTCTACAGCCTTTTGAAAATCGAGTAACTTAAAGGGATCATCGTCGCGGCCTTTCACATCTTCTAAATTGATCTGCACCACCGTCCCCGAATTGGCATAAGGGTTATTACGTTTAGAGGGGCTCCATCCGTTAACCACAATTTCGCCTTCATCCGTAGCGCAAGGAGCAATAATACCACCCGGACACATACAGAACGAAAACACGCCACGATCATCCACCTGCTCTACCAAACTATAGTAAGACGGTGGCAAATAATTGCCCCTGCTGTCGCAATGGTACTGCGCGCGGTCGATAATTTCTTGCGGATGTTCGATCCTTACGCCTAAGGCAAAAGGTTTGGCCTCGATCAAAATATTTTGGTGACGCAGCATTTCAAATACATCACGTGCAGAATGGCCAGTGGCCAAAATTACAGCATCAGCTTTTAGCGTTTCTCCTGATTGCAGCTTCACCCCTGTTATTTTACCAAACGATACTTCCAGCGCCGTTAGGCGGGTATCAAAATGGAATTCGCCGCCGGCGTTTAAAATCGTTTCTCTTATAGCAGTTATAATCTGCGGTAGTTTATTGGTGCCGATATGCGGACGGGCATCGACCATAATATCTCCATCGGCTCCATGATCCACAAATATTTTAAGCACCTGGTTTACATCTCCCCGCTTGGTAGACCGTGTATATAACTTACCGTCTGAATAGGTGCCGGCTCCGCCCTCTCCGAAACAATAATTCGATTCGGGGTTTATTATACCTTCTTTATTAATAGCAGCCAAATCCCGCCTGCGTTGTTTTACGTCCTTTCCTCGTTCCAACACAACAGGCTTCAAACCCAACTGAATACATTGCAGAGCAGCAAATAACCCAGCTGGACCGGCCCCCACGATGATTACGGGTTTGCTGTCATTCACATTTGGATATTCAATATTAATATGTTCCTGCGTAAATGGTTCATCAACATAAACCTTTACCTGCATACGGTACACCACACGTTTGCCCCGTGCATCAATGGAACGTTTCAGGATTTTGAAGCCAGTGATACGTTTAGGAGAAATTTTGAGCGAAGTAGCCGCAAGCTCCTTAATAGCTGATTCATCTTCATGCACCTCGGGCAGGCACACTATTTCCGTTTCTTTAATCATAACCGCTGCCGGGTTTTTATCCCGGATGGCGCAAAGGTACAGATTTTTGGAAAAGCGTCCGTTGTCGGTATCAGACGTTCGCTATCGAACAGTTATCTATTTTAAACTAAATAACAAAACTCTAAAAATCAGCAACTTATCAAATGGCACCAGATTAGCAAATGGTAGTTCAAAACCATTTTATCATGATCACTGAAAACAGTTTAATGAATGTGTGGGAAGGATGCCTCCGGAATGAGCGGCAAGCACAAGCACTATTATATAAGCTGATGGCCCCTAAAATGCTGACCGTTTGCATGCGTTATGTGACAGACCGCGACGAGGCGCAGGATATTCTGCAGGAGGGATTCATCAAGGTTTTTCAAAACATGGAATATTTCCGTCGCGAAGGAAGCTTAGAAGGGTGGATTCGCCGGATCATGGTTCACTCTGCTATTTCCCGCTTTCGTAAACGCAGACAGCTAATTTTTGCTGATGATATAGGCGAAAGCAGCTTACCCATTAAACCCACCTTCAACAATTCGCTTGAAGCCAAGGACCTGCTGAAAATGATACAGCAATTACCCGACACTTATCGCTCAGTATTTAACCTATATGCCGTAGAAGGCTATTCTCACCGGGAGATTGGCCAAATGCTCGGCATGACAGAGCTCTTATCACGCACCAGCTTGCACCGCGCACGTGCCATCCTGAAGACAAGGATCAGCAAGATGGAAGTGGCACAGGCCTCGTGAGCCCCCTAGCCCCTTGAAGGGGAGCCAAGGCGAATATCCCTAAGCTCTTATTAACTAACCTCTAATCATCCAATCTCCAATAAACCGCCCCTCAGTAACAAATCATTGGCTCTGGTGTCTTATTTACAACAATTCCAAACATTTGTGCGTTGAAGAATAACAAACCTATTGAGCAATGAAGAGATTATTATTTGCGATATTACTGATAGGAGGCCTTGCCTCGCTAAGTTCATGCAGTTATAACAGTATAGTGAAGATGGATGAGGACACCAAGGCCAAATGGGGCGCCGTGCAAACGCAGTACCAGCGCCGTGCGGACCTGATTCCCAACCTGGTGGCTACCGTAAAGGGAGCAGCTAACTTTGAGAAAAGCACCCTGGTTGAAGTTACCGAAGCACGGGCAAAGGCCACCTCTATACAGGTTGACCCATCTAAACTTACTCAGGAAAGTATACAAAAATATCAACAGGCCCAGGGCCAGTTGAGCACGGCCTTAGGACGGTTGTTGGTGGCATCGGAGAATTATCCTAACTTAAAAAGCAACGAAAACTTTACTGCCCTGCAAACTCAGTTGGAGAGCACCGAAAACCGCATCAACATGGCGCGTGAGGATTTTAACAATTCGGTGCAGAACTACAACAGTAAAATAAGGCAGTTCCCGGCTAATCTGACCGCCAAGATGTTTGGTTTCAGCGAGAAAGGTTACTTCCAGGCAGAGCCAGCTTCTCAGAACGCGCCCAAGGTTCAGTTTTAATATGTAATGATTTCACCGATTACTTTTTGATTACCCCGATTCTAATCAGTGAAATCACCTCCATAATCGGTGTAATCATTATAAAATATCGGTATAATCAATAAGGCAATCAGTGTAATCAAAAAAATGTAATCCCTCTAAATAATATGTTCACCACCGACGAGCAGGAACAGGTTAGAAAGGCCATTGAAAAGGCCGAAAAACAGACATCGGGCGAAATACGGGTTTGTGTGGAAAAGAACTGCAGCGAAGAGATCCTGGATCGCGCGGCGAAATATTTTTACCAGCTCGAGATGGATAAAACCAAACTGCGTCATGGTGTGCTGATCTATCTGGCCATTGCCGATCGCAAGTTTGCCATTATTGGCGATGCAGGTATAAACAGCGTGGTTCCTGATCATTTTTGGGACAGCACCAAAGAGGCCATGCTGGAGCACTTTAAACAGGGCGACCTTATCGAGGGTATTCTTAAGGGCATCAATCTTGCTGGTGAACAACTCAAGGCATACTTTCCTTACAGTCCGGACGATCATAACGAACTACCTGATGATATTGCCTTTATGGATGGTGATTAATTTTTTGAAACAATGTTAAAAAAAGGCATACTATCTTTCGTTTTTTTGCTGATCGGCTTCTCCGTTTGGGCACAGTCCAACTCTAATCCGTTTCCGCCCAAACCAAATACACTGGTAACCGATTATACCAACACGCTTACTGCTGAGCAAAAGCAAAGCCTGGAAAATAAGCTGGTGGCTTTTGATGATTCTACGTCGACACAACTCGCGGTAGTGATCATGCGATCTGTCGGCGAATATGACATCAATGAATACGCAGCCAAACTTGGCCGCGCATGGGGCGTAGGGCAACAGGGCAAAAACAATGGCATTGTATTACTGGTAGCGCTTAACGACCATAAAGTGTCTATCCAAACCGGTTACGGTGAGGAAGGCGCACTACCTGATATTACTACCCAGGAAATTATTCAACAGGATATTGTTCCGAGCTTTAAGCAGAACGACTACTATGGAGGACTAAACGCCGCCACAGACGATATTATCAAGTATACCAAAGGCGAGTATAAGCAGGATAAAAAGCCTAAAAAACAAGGTACCGGTGATGTTAGCGGAAGCACTGGTTTCATTATTATCATCGTAGTCTTCATTTTAATCCTCATTTTTCGCCGGAGGGGCGGTGGCGGGGGCGGCGGTCGCATTATCGGCGGCCGGGGCGGCGCGAGTCCGTTTTGGTGGTTGCTGGCCGGCAATATGCTTGGCGGAGGTAGTCGCGGCGGAGGTTGGGGCGGCTTTTCCGGTGGTGGAGGCGGTGACAGCGGCGGTGGAGGATTCGGTGGCTTTGGAGGCGGCAGCTTCGGCGGCGGCGGCTCGAGCGGCAGTTGGTGATTTGGACATGCCTAACCTTCACGCGTATTATACCGATGAAATATGAGCGCTGTCACCGTGAGGTTCTCGAAGGGCGGGGAAGGCCAGCCGCACGCATGTTTCGACGCGCTCAACATGACACCACTTTTAATAACGCAACAAAGGTTTGTATCCCCTTCGGCCATTTTACTTTCCACTTAAAAAAATCCATCTTTGCGGAAATAAACTATACATGGCAAATCTTACCTGGAAGCGACTTTCATCACATTATATACATAAAGGCCCGTGGGCAACGCTCAGAACCGATAGATGTGAAATGCCGGACGGCCGGATTGTTGAAGATTACTATGTGCTGGAATATGCGAACTGGGCTAATGCAGTGGCTTTAACCGAGGATAACAAAGTGCTAATGGTTAAGCAGTATCGTCATGCTGCAGGCATTATCTCGCTTGAAATACCCGGCGGCGTAATTGACGGCGATGAAGACCCACTAACTGCGGTAAGGCGTGAGTTAAGGGAAGAAACAGGTTATGAGTTTGATGATATTGAACTCATCTGTACCGTAAATCCTAACCCATCCACATCTAATAATGTTACCTACGGCTATCTTGCCCGCGGCGGTAAAAAGGTTGCAGGGCAGTCATTAGACGAGCATGAGGAGATTATTGTAGAGGAGTATACCATTGCCGAGCTTAAACAGCTGCTTCTTGCAAATAAGATTCCACAGGCTCTGCACTGTACCGCCATATTTTACGCGCTGGTTAAACTCGGTGAGCTGAGTTAATTAATCAGTAACTTGACAACATATTGCAACAATAAAGCCCTGCTGAAAAATCAACAGGGCTTTATTGTTATATCATTTGCCTACGGTCAGGACATCTTCAGTTTTTTCTGAATGTCGGTCACGTAGCCTTTAAATTTCTTATCAGTATCAATCAGGTCCTCTACTGTTTGGCAGGCATAGATCACGGTAGAGTGGTCGCGGCCGCCAAAGAAGGTACCTATTGATTTTAATGAGCTTTTGGTGTGTGCCTTGGCCAGGTACATAGAAATCTGGCGGGCCTGCACAATTTCCCGTTTACGGGTCTGTGACTTCAGCATTTCCACCGGTACTTCAAAGTATTCACATACCAGGCTTTGAATATACTCGAGAGAAATTTCCTTAGCAGAATTCTTCACAAAGTTCTTCAGCATCTGCTTAGCGAGGGCCAGGTCAATCTCCTTACGGTTTAACGTCGACTGTGCCAGCAATGACACCATTGCCCCTTCCAGCTCACGAACGTTGTTATCAATATTATGGGCCACATACTCCAATACATCACCGGGAATGTCAATACCATCCTGGTAGATCTTGGTTTTCAGGATCGCCATACGAGTCTCCAGATCGGGCACCTGCAAATCGGCAGATAATCCCCATTTGAACCTTGACAGCAGGCGCTCCTCTAAACCGGCCAGGTCCTTTGGTGCTTTGTCAGAAGTAATGATCAACTGCTTGCCCGACTGGTGTAGGTGGTTAAAGATATGGAAGAAAAAGTCCTGCGTTTTCTCTTTACCTGCAAAGTTGTGCACATCATCCATGATCAGCACATCAATGGCTTGGTAAAAATTAACGAAGTCGTTAATGTTGTTATGCTTCAGCGCGTCAACAAATTGTTGGGTAAACTTTTCGCACGATACATATAGTACCAGTTTATCGGGCAGCGTACGTTTAATCTCATTACCTATAGCCTGCGCTAAGTGGGTTTTACCCAAACCAACGCCACCATAGATCATCAGCGGATTAAAAGAAGTCCCTCCCGGTTTGGCTGCTACCGCATAACCGGCAGAACGGGCCAGGCGGTTACAATCGCCTTCTACAAAATTTTCAAAAGTGTAGTTCTGATTAAGCTGCGGATCAACGTGCAATTTCTTTAGACCCGGAATTACAAAAGGGTTCTTAATATCCTTATTAATAGAAATGGGAATTGGCATAGACTGATTCTTTGCTTCGGCACCATTTCCATTTGAAGGCATATTGGTAGTATACGGCTTGTTAGATGATGACTGCTCCACAACAATATTATATTCCAGCCTGCCGTCTTCGCCAAGCTGCTTCTTTATTGTTTTACGTAACAAGCCCACATAATGTTCTTCCAGCCACTCATAAAAGAATAAACTTGGTACCTGTATGGTAAGAACATTCCCTTCAACCCTTAAAGCTTTTATTGGTTCGAACCAGGTCTTAAAACTCTGGGCCGGTATATTGTCTTTAATGATCTGAAGGCAACTATTCCAAACGTTAGTACAAGTTTTTTCCATGGAAATTATGATAAACTACTGATTCCCAAACAACAGCTAAAATCAAAATTTGACCGTGCCGGGAACCCCGAATATTCGAAAAAAAAGCTAATTAAAAAATTAAAATTAAAATTTGCAGAGCCCGATTTTTTGTCTTAAACTTTACCCGCACGGGCATTCAACCTTGAAAAACTGAACGTGGCAATTTACAAAATAATCGAAATTCCAGATGGAATTTTTACGGAAGAAGTGATATTTAAGATTGTGAGAAGTTGCCATTTTTTTCATTTTACTTAGGAGAAAAAGTTTTCTGCTATTGATACACACTATTAAGCGCAATATTCTTTCCGTATTCTTTCAAAGTAAATTATCTTAAAAATAAGCAATTGGTTTCGTGTCAGATAATTTATATTTTTTTTGTTCAGGGCGCGGTGGCATAGAAAGTGTAAGACCTGCAATTGCGGTCAAACGTTTTCAGTATTCGCCAAAAACCGACCGCATACTATTAGCAATTTCGCCGAGCGTGGCGTAGGCTTCAACGGCATTTAATATATAAGGCATTAGGTTTTGGCCCCCATTAGCTGCCACAATAAGCTCATTCAAAGCCTTATTCACCGCCTCCTGGTCCCGTTCTGCCTTCAACTGCCGGAGCCTGTTTATTTGCTCCTGCCTGATAGCATCATCAACGCGAAATACGTCGGCAAATTGCTCCTCTTTTTGAACAAATTTGTTCACACCTACCAGCACACGTTCACCATTTTCTATTTCGTTCTGATATTGATAAGCAGAGCGGGCAATCTCCTGCTGAATGTAGTCCTGCTCAATAGCTTTTACCGAACCGCCCATCGCATCAATCTTTTCAATGTATAGATTTGCAGCCGCCTCAATTTCGTCGGTAAGCGTTTCTACAAAATAAGAACCGGCAAGCGGATCAACGGTATCGGTCACGCTGGTTTCATAGGCAATGATCTGCTGTGTGCGGAGGGCAATACGTGCAGCTTGCTCAGTAGGTAATGACAGCGCCTCATCATAACCATTGGTATGCAAAGATTGGGTGCCCCCGAGTACAGCGGCCAGGGCCTGGTTACTCACCCTTACAATATTGTTAAGGGGCTGCTGCGCCGTTAAGGTTGATCCGCCCGTTTGGGTGTGGAACCTTAGCTTCTGTGCGGCAATATCAGTAGCGCCAAGTTCGCGGGTTATTTGCGCCCACATCCGTCGTGCTGCCCTGAACTTGGCAATCTCTTCAAAAAAATTATTATGGCAATTAAAAAAGAACGATAGTCGTTTAGCAAAAACATTGATGTCCAGCCCTTTTTCAATTGCGGCTTTAAGGTAGGCCTTACCATTGGCCAGGGTAAAGGCAAGCTCCTGGACAGCAGTAGAACCGGCTTCACGGATATGATAGCCAGAGATGGATATAGTGTTCCACTTAGGCACCTCTTTGCTGCAATACTCAAAAACATCGGTTATCAGCCGCATGGATGGTGCTGGTGGATAGATATAGGTCCCCCTGGCAGCATACTCCTTTAATATATCGTTCTGGATTGTTCCAGAGATCTTTTTGAGATCGGCTCCCTGCTTTTTGGCCAAAGCAATGTACATCGCCAGCAAAGTAGCCGCGGTAGCATTGATGGTCATGGAGGTGGTAATGTCCTGTAGCTGTATACCATCAAAGAGCGCCTCCATATCCCGCAACGAATCGATGGCTACACCTACTTTACCAACCTCACCTTCGGCCAGTTCATGATCAGAGTCGTACCCTATCTGGGTAGGCAGATCAAAGGCGACAGACAAGCCTGTAGTTCCCTGGCTAAGCAGGTAATGATACCGTTTATTGGATTCGGCAGCAGTAGAAAAACCGGCATACTGGCGCATGGTCCACAGTTTACCCCGATACATATCTGCCTGGATGCCCCTTGTAAAAGGGAACTGTCCCGGTAACTCATTTAAAGGAGCATGTTGGGTATAAACTTCTTTGATCTCAATGCCCGAAGTCGTGGTCTTCCTTTGATCTGCCATTTATTAAAATAAAGGTTCTAACTCCCTTTTGATCAGATTGGATGCAATATCGTATGGGTTTTCTTCCAGCTGGCCAAGACTATTTAATACTATCTTGCTCAACTCAAGGCCAGAGGCATCAGGAGGCAAAGTTCTGGCGCTATTGGTAATGAGGCTGATGGTATCGTCCTTTACTCTTCTCATCACTGCCCATGCCTGGTTACTTACGTACACTTGCTGCGTAACGTTATGCTGAAACTCGGTACGGATTTCGTTAATAACGATGGCTTGGAGTTCGTCGGCCGTGAAAGCCGGCGCATTGAGCCTAACCAGCATACTGGCCGGGTTGATACGTTCAATAAAAAGGATCATCCTTTCATACGCCTGCAACCGCAAAGGCAATGTTTGGTTAGTATAGAGTCTTTTTAACTCCACCAGACTCTGCCGGTCAGGTTTGTCCAGGTAAGGCTTAATCAGATAAAATGCAAACCATACTACGCCTATACCGGCTACTGCAATCTTTAAAATATCAAATAAAATACTGAATTCACCCATATCAGGTATTGTTAAACTAAGGTAATATAACAGGTTAAACTGCAACAAACATCTGCATTTTAAGTTATATTTGTACTTATAAATAAAAATTAGATGAGTATTGCTGTTGAAACCCAAACAGCACCGGTTACCCTAACAGAAGGTGCAGTAAAAGAACTTAAAAAACTTATAGACCAGCAGGAACTGGGTGATGAATTTGGCTTACGCATAGGCGTACAGGGAGGTGGTTGCGCCGGTATGAATTATATTTTAGGTTTTGACCAGCAGAAAGATGGCGACCAGGAATATCTTATTGAAGGCATCAAAGTATTTATGCACAAAGCGCACGGCTTATACCTGGCGGGCATGGAGATCGATTTCCAGAATGGCTTAAATGCTCGTGGCTTTGTCTTTAACAACCCTAACGCTTCCAGTACCTGCGGCTGCGGTACTTCATTTTCCGCATAATTTATAAGAGTTGTTCTTGGTGAACTTTATGCCTCCTTGGTGAACTCGCGGTTTTAATTAACCACAGAGGTCGCAAAGAAGGCACTAAGTTCACGAAGACCTTCCTTCTTTAATAATAATCCCCTCTCCTCTGCTAATTCGCAGTTAGCATTCGCCTTTATATCAAAATACTTCTTGCTGTAACAATAAAGCCTTAACCACGCTCTAACCTTTAATAATTGTTGTAATTTTAGGATATGCCGGTTAAGACAACGCTGAGCGAAAATATCTCTATTGCCCTGCAGGCCATTGGTGGTAACCGCTTGCGTACTTCGCTCACTGCATTAATTATCGCCATAGGCATCATGGCGCTGGTTGGAATTCTTACAGCCATTGAAGGCATCAAAAAGTTCACCAACGATACGTTTTCGAGCATGGGCGCGAATTCATTTACCATCCGTACCAGGGGAACGGGTATTAGATTTGGTGGCGGAGGCCATTCAAAGGCCTACCCCGGAATTAGGTACGACGAAGCCATCCGCTTTAAAAAATTATTTAAGCTGCCTGCCACTGTTTCGGTAACTACCACGGCCAGCGGCGCGGCTACCTTAAAATATGGCAGCGAAAAAACCAATCCGAATATCGCTGTTTTAGGCGCCGATGAGAATTACCTGGCCACGGGGGGATATAAGCTTGATCTTGGCCGCAACTTTTCGACTTCTGATCTGGAACATGGAGCCAACGTAGTAATTATTGGATACGATGTGCGCAGGAAACTCTTTAAGGACAGTGATCCGATTAATAAAGTGATCCTAATAGGGCCCAATACGTTCCGGGTTATCGGCGCCTGTGCCACCAAAGGGGCCAGTGCCGGCTTTGGCGGCGATAAGCAAGTCATTATTCCCATTTTTAAAGCGAAGCAAATAACAACCAGCACCAACCCTACCTACACCATCTCTGTGATGGTAGCCAGCGCGCAACAACTCGATGAAACCATAGGCGAGGCAACATCCCTCTTCAGAAACATCCGGGAGATACCTATCGGCCGGGAAGATAATTTTGAGATAACGCGCAGTGATTCTGTTCAGCAACAATTAAGCACTCAAATGTCAACCATTAAGTGGGCAGGCTTTGGTGTGGCTCTGATCACTTTAATAGGTGCAGCAATTGGCTTGATGAACATTATGCTGGTATCAGTAACCGAGCGCACACGGGAAATTGGCGTGCGAAAAGCGATAGGTGCCACGCCCGCTATTATCCGTAAACAGTTTTTGATCGAAGCCATTGTAATTTGCCTTATTGGCTGTGCCGGAGGCATTATATTGGGTATGGTTATCGGCAACCTGGTTGCCATTAAAATAAGCGGAAGCTTTATTGTGCCCTGGCAGTGGATGTTTGTAGCCGTACTGATGTGTACCCTGATCGGGCTGATCTCGGGATTTTATCCAGCAAAAAAGGCTTCAAAACTCGATCCGGTTGAAGCCTTAAGGTATGAATAATGTTAATCTGAAAATTAAAGCAGCATTGAATTTTTGATAGGATAGTCTGTAAGCAACTTCTCTACGTAAGGCAATTTTAACGCATGTTTAAACGCCTTAGCATGCCGCTCATGGTGCATATCGCTCGACATAAATTCGTAAAGACATAGGTCTATCAGTTGTTCTGCCAGCTTTTGTGTAGCGCCACCATAATAACCCGTCAACGATATGGTATTTAATTGAAAATCACATCCCCAATCATGGAAATTACGAAACTCATCAATTGAAAGATAGGTATACCTTTCGGGATGGGCCAATATGGGTTTGTATCCCATATCCTTCATTTTTTGTATTACCTGCACCGCATTTGGCGGTTTGTTGATGAATGATAATTCAAAAAGTACGTAATTATCGCCCATGGTAAAGGCTTTGCCTTCTTCAATGCGAGCCTCAAACAGCTCGTCAAAAAAGTGCTCGGCAGCAGCCTCTACTTGTATGTCTATTTGTTCGGCCGCCAGTCTTTCCCTCAGCATAGTTAAGGCATTGCCTATACTCTCGGGCGTATTTCTAAAATAATCAGCCATAACGTGCGGCGTAGCAATGATCTTCTTGATGCCAACATCCATCATGCTTTTGACCAGCATCAGAGACTCCTCAACAGTTTGCGCACCATCATCTATTCCGGGCAGCACATGCGAATGCATGTCTACCTTTATAGCATCATAACTTAAATTCAACGCGGGCCGCTCATCGGGCTTCTTTCTTTTAAAAATACTGAACATTATCTATTAGCGTATTGCTCCTGATAATATTGCTGGTAATGGCCAGAAGTTACATCATTAAGCCACTCTTCATTGGCGAGGTACCAATCAACGGTCTTTTCCAAACCTTCCTCAAAAGTTATGCTCGGTGTCCAGCCAAGTTCATTTTTCAGCTTGGTAGCGTCTATAGCATAACGGAGGTCGTGTCCGGCCCTGTCGGTAACAAAAGTGATAAGCTTTTCAGACTCACCTTCCGTTCTTCCCAGTTTCTTATCAAGTATCTTACATAACAACCTGATCAAATCGATGTTTTTCCACTCGTTATGACCACCGATATTATACGTTTCGCCGGTTTTAGCCTCGTGGAAAATCAGTTCGATAGCTCGTGCATGGTCTTCAACCCAAAGCCAATCGCGCACATTCTCGCCCTTACCGTAAACTGGCACCGGCTTGTTCGATTTGATATTATGGATGGCAAGCGGGATCAGCTTTTCGGGAAAATGGTATGAACCATAGTTATTTGAGCAGTTTGAAATTACGGTGTCTAAACCATAGGTATCATGATAAGCCCGCACGAAATGATCAGACGAAGCTTTAGAAGCAGAGTACGGCGAATGCGGATCATAATGAGTTTCCTCAGTAAACATGCCGTTTTCACCTAAAGTTCCGTAAACTTCGTCGGTTGATACGTGATAGAACCGGGTTTGATCATAGCGGCCTTTCCACAAATTACGGGCAGCGTTGAGCAGATTAACCGTACCGATCACATTGGTTTTTACAAACTCCAGCGGATCGAGGATAGAACGGTCAACATGAGACTCGGCAGCCAGGTGGATCACCGCATCTGGTTGGATCTCGTTAAACAGCTCTTCCACAAAAGCAGTGTCTACAATATCCCCTTTTACAAACTGATAATTCGGCTCGTTTTCAATATCCTTTAAATTGGCAAGGTTACCAGCATAGGTAAGCTTGTCAAGATTGATGATCGAATATTCTGGATGATTTTTAACAAAACGCCTCACCACATGCGAGCCGATAAAACCGGCGCCGCCCGTAATAATAATTTTCTTCATGTTACAACCGTCGGATTACAATTATAAAGGATTCTGATTGATATACTTTTCCCAGGCCCAGGCCGATGACATCATCTCATCCAGACCCAATTCAGCTTTCCAACCCAATTTTTCAGTGGATTTAGTCACGTCTCCCCAAACCTGTTCAACATCCCCCTCACGGCGCGGGCCGATCTCATATTTAAACTTAACGCCAGTAGCTTGCTCAAAAGCACGGATCACTTCCAGAACAGAGTTACCACGGCCGGTGCCGATATTGAAAACATCGTAACCTTTAAAAGACTCCTTCTCCATCAGTTTAAGCGCAGCCACGTGAGCCTTTGCCAAATCCACTACATGAATATAATCGCGAACGCAACTTCCATCAGGCGTATTGTAATCATCGCCAAAAACAGTCAGTTTTTCGCGTTTGCCAATAGCGGTTTGAGTAATAAATGGTACAAGGTTTTGAGGCACACCCAATGGCAGCTCGCCAATAAGGGCCGACTCATGCGCACCTACCGGGTTAAAATAGCGCAGTGAAACCACTTTATAGCTGCTACCTTCTGAAGCGATCATATCGCGCAGAATTTCTTCGGCTACTTGCTTGGTGTTGCCATAAGGAGATTGGGCCGGTTTTACCGGAGCATTTTCGGTTACCGGTAAATGATCGGGCTGGCCGTATACGGTACAACTAGAGGAAAATACAAAGTTTACAGGCTTGCTATAATATGCATTGAGCAGATTTATCAGCGAGAAGAAGTTGTTGCGATAGTATTTAATTGGCAGTTTTACCGACTCGCCAACGGCTTTAAAAGCCGCGAAGTGAATAACGCCTTCAATATCAGGCTGGGCGGTAGCCAGATTATTTACTACACGTTCATCGCAAAGGTCCAACTGGTGAAAAACGGGTCTAAACCCGATGATCTTTGTAAGCTGGTCCAGAATCTGAATGTTTGAATTGGAAAGGTCGTCCACAATAATTGGTTCATAACCTGCATTTACCAATTCAACAACAGTATGCGAACCAATAAATCCTAATCCGCCTGTAACTAGTATTTTCCCCATCAGTATATGTTATTTGTTATAATTGCTAAAATCTTTGTGTCGGATTTCGTGCTCCGGCAGGGTCTTGAAATATTCGTAAGTTATTTTCAAACCTTCGCTTCGTGATACTTTAGGTTCCCAGCCTAAAATGGCTCTGGCTTTGGTAATATCCGGTCTGCGCTGCTTCGGATCGTCCGTTGGTAAAGGTAAGCTAATTAATTCTTGATCGGTACCTGTAAGCTTTATAATTTCTTCACCAAACTCACGGATCGTGATTTCGTCAGGGTTACCGATGTTCATCGGCTGAACGTAATCGCTAAACAGCAAACGGTAGATACCTTCAATCAGGTCATCAACGTAACAGAAAGACCTGGTTTGAGAGCCATCGCCAAATACGGTAAGCGGCTCGCCTCTTAACGCCTGACCAATGAATGCAGGCAGCACCCGCCCGTCATTTAAACGCATACGTGGACCATAAGTGTTAAAAATCCGCACAATACGGGTTTCAACGCCATGGAAGGTATGATAAGCCATGGTCATGGCTTCCTGAAAACGTTTTGCTTCGTCATAAACGCCGCGAGGTCCAACAGGGTTTACGTTACCCCAATATTCTTCTGGCTGCGGATTAATGTTAGGATCGCCATAAACTTCAGAAGTTGATGCGATCAGCATCCGTGCCTTTTTAGCTCTTGCCAGACCAAGCAGGTTATGCGTACCTAAAGATCCTACTTTTAGTGTGTGAATAGGAATTTTAAGGTAATCAATAGGGCTTGCGGGAGATGCAAAATGAAGAATATAGTTTAACTCCCCCGGAACATGCACAAACTTGGAAACATCGTGGTTATAAAACTCGAAGTTTTCCAGTTTAAATAAATGCTCAATGTTCCGAAGGTCACCGGTAATTAGGTTATCCATGCCGATAACATGGAAACCTTCTCTAATAAAGCGGTCGCACAGATGCGAACCCAGAAAACCGGCAGCGCCGGTAATCAATATCCTTTGACGTGCCATTAGCTAACCACCTTTCTGCCTATGCTGTTATAATAATATCCGCAATCTATCATTTTTTGAAGATCGTACAAGTTACGGCCATCAAAAACCACCTTAGTTTTTAGCAATTTTTCGAGTTTATCAAAATCAGGTGTTCTAAACACTGACCATTCAGTCACGATCAACAATGCGTCCGCATTTTGAAGGGCGTCGTATTGATCTTCGGCATAAGTAACCTTATCACCGATCAGCTTTTTCACGTTTTCCATGGCCTCTGGGTCAAAAACGGCTACAGTTGCGCCGGCAGCCACTAAATCCTCGATAATATATAAAGCAGGGGCTTCACGGATATCGTCAGTTTCAGGTTTAAAGGCCAGGCCCCACATGGCAAAATGCTTACCTTTTAAATCTCCGTTATAGTATTTCTTTACTTTTTCAACCAGTACGTGTTTCTGTAACTCATTAACTTCCATTACAGAGTTAAGGATCTTGAAATCATACTTATTTTCTTCGGCTGATTTTGCAAGCGCTTGAACGTCTTTAGGGAAACAGCTACCGCCATAGCCAATACCTGCAAACAGGAAGCGACGACCAATACGCTCGTCAGCACCGATACCTTTTCTAACCATGTCAACGTCAGCTCCCACCAATTCGCACATGTTAGCAATCTCGTTCATGAAAGAGATCTTAGTTGCCAGGAAAGAGTTAGCGGCATATTTAGTTAATTCTGATGAACGCTCATCCATAAAGATAACCGGGTTGCCCTGACGTACATATGGGCCATAAAGTTCGCCCATTAACTTACGGGCACGCTCATCTAAAGTACCAACCACTACACGGTCTGGTTTCATAAAGTCTTCAACGGCTACTCCCTCGCGCAAAAACTCGGGGTTAGAAACCACGGCAAACTCTACGTCAGTATTTTCTTTCAAAACTGCTGTCACTTTATCCGCAGTACCAACTGGTACTGTTGATTTGGTTACAATCACTTTATAGCTCTTGATCAGCTTGGCAATATCCTTTGCGGCACCTAATACATAGCTTAGGTCAGCAGCGCCATCGCCTCCCGGAGGAGTAGGCAAAGCGAGGAAAATAATTTTTGCTTCTTCAATCGCTTCTGCAAGATTTGTAGTGAAGTGTAGCCTCTCCTGTTGGATGTTACGGTGAAACAATTGTTCAAGTCCCGGTTCGTAGATCGGCAACCGGCCTTCCTGCATCATTTTTACTTTTTGTTCGTTAATGTCGACACAGACAACTGTATTACCAGTTTCGGCCAAACAGGTTCCGGTTACTAAACCGACGTAACCAGTTCCAACAACAGCAATTTTCATAAGTTTTTATCTCTATTATTATTAATTTTACGCGCACCGAAGATAATAATTTCTTTTTTTTCAAAAATGCTGCTTATCTATAATATTGGTGTTCTGTTATATTATATAATTATTAAATCAGCATCGCTATTTAATAAAAAAGCGGCGTTATGGATCCGTGGCAGAAACAACCAAACCATAAAAAAGTTTGAAAAAAGTATTTGGTTCCATTTTGCTTCATTGGGCGAATTTGAACAGGGCCGCCCTGTACTTGAACAACTAAGGAAACGTTATCCTGAAAAAAAAATCATTATTACTTTTTTTTCGCCCTCCGGCTACGAGATCAGAAAAAACACACCGCTTGCCGATGCCGTCTATTATCTCCCGGTTGATACCGCCAATAATGCCCAAGCCTTCATTGAAAGCATTGATCCGGAGCTGGCCATATTCACCAAATATGAATACTGGTACCACTATTTTAATGAGTTGAACAAAAATAGTGTCCCATTATACGTTATTTCAAGCATTTTTAGAAAAGATCAGGTTTTTTTTAAGTGGTACGGCTCTCTACACAGAAAGATGCTCACTATGGTGACCCATTTTTTTGTACAGGATGATAACTCAAAACAGCTTTTAGCTTCGCTCAACTTAAACAACGTTACAATAAGTGGCGATACCCGTTTTGATCGCGTTTGGGATAACGCGATGCAGCCTAAACCACTACCGGTAATTGCCGAATTTAAAGGCAGCCACAAAGTATTCGTGGCCGGAAGCACCTGGCCGCCTGATGAAAAGCTGATCGCTCCCCTCATCAATCAATATCCCGACTGGAAATTCATCTTCGCGCCCCATGAGATCGGCCCTGAAAAAATTAAAGGACTGGAGGAAACGCTGAACGGTTGCGAGGTGATCAAGTTTTCTGAAATTATTAGTGGACAAACACCATTAAACAAGTATCAAGTACTGATCATTGACAACATCGGCATGCTTTCGTCTCTTTACCAATACGGCGAAGTGGCTTATATAGGAGGAGGCTTTGGCGCGGGTATTCACAATACGCTGGAGGCTGCAGCCTTCGGCCTACCGGTGATATTCGGACCTAAATACGAGAAATTTAAGGAAGCAAGGGACCTTGTTGCACTTAAAGCAGGCTTCAGCATTAATACCCCGGAAGAACTGGCAAAAGCAGCGCAACTAATTATGACGGATGTTGAATATCATGCTTTCGCCAGCGAGAAGATCCGGCAGTATGTAAAAGATAATACGGGAGCAACCGGCAAGATCATTAGCCACATTAGTACGGTGTGACTTCGCATGTCAGATCTCTCCGCGTCTCCTTTTCGTACTTAACGGTTTAATCTTTACCACAGAGATCGCTAAGAAGATGCGGAGAAAAACTAACGGAAATAAGTTTATTTATTCAGTACAATCTGCTCCAGGGCATCGATCCACAAGGGTGAATCATTGAGACTTTCTACCAGCTGTACGAGCTCCCCTCCATGATTTTTGAACTCGGTATTATATTCTTCCGACACCTCATAAACAGTTTCAAGGCAATCAGCCACAAAGGCCGGGCAAAATACCAGTAAACGCTTTTTACCTTCAGTGGCAAGGTTTGCAATCACTTCGCTGGTGTAGGGCTTCACCCATGGGTCATTACCCAGGCGTGACTGAAAACAAACGGTATATTTTTCACGTGCAAGGCCCAGCTCTTGCGCAATGAGTCTCGCCGTATCATGCGACTGGGCCGAATAGCAAAACTTGTTTACATCAGTTAAAGTATTACAGCACCCATCCTTTTTTAAACACCAATTGTGGGTATGGTCACACTTAACCAGCTGTCGCTCGGGCAAACCATGAAAACTAAACAATACATGATCAAAATTTTCTATCCCATACTTTTTGCTGTTCTCAGCAAAGGTTTTGATCATGAGCGGGTTGTCATGAAACGAATTCACGAAAGAAATATTGGGTATCGTTTGCCAATCTTTAACCAAACGCATTACCTTTTCTATAACAGATCCGGTACTTGCTGATGCATATTGCGGAAAAAGCGGAACAACCCTGATATCTTGCACCAGGTTTGCTTTCAATTTATCAAGTGCAGCTTCAATAGAAGGGGTTTGATAACGCATGGCCAACTCAACCTGGTAGTCATCGCCCAGTTTATCCTGAAGCATTTTTTGCTGCAAAATACTGTAATATAACAAAGGAGAGCCAGTATCTTCTGACCATATTTCCTGGTATAACTTAGCTGATTTAGGGCTACGGAATGGTGTAATAATACCTTTAACTAAAAAGGTGCGAACCACAGGATTAACATCAATTACTCTGCCATCCATCAAAAACTCGTTCAGGTACTTGCGTACATCTGCAGTCGAGGGACTATCAGGTGTCCCTAAGTTGACCAATAAAACTCCTTTTTTACCCATAAATCAGACCGCAAATGTAAAATAAAGTTTGTTGCCCGTAAGAGGTGGAATATCAGCAAAATGTTATTTTTAAGAAAGGCTTGCAATGTCGATTCCTTGCGCTCGTTTGCAACGAGTGCTTAATAGGGTCAAGGGATTGCATCCCGTTTTATGGCGATGCAATCGCCGGTCTAGCGTAAGCACTCGTTTCAAACGAACGCAAGGAATATTTTCCAAATCGTCTTTCGTAATCCGTAATTCGAATCATTTCGTTTTCCACAGTAACCACCAGGGCGTTCCCGGCGAAGCATGGTGCTCATAATGATAACCGAAGAAATAACACGACAAGAAAGCGAGTACATGGTTCTTTTTCTGTGTACGCGACTGGTACTGATTATCGTGTTCGCCTTTATGCGGCTGATACGTACCGAAATAAAACAACTGGACGGTACTGAGCAATGACGGTACTACCCAAAAGAGGATCAGGTTAGGTTGTGGTATCCATATTTTGAGAATGTTAAACAAGATAGCCATCCATACCACCTGCCATATTGAAAGATAATTGCGGATAAAGCGAAAATACCAGCTTATAAAGCTACCCTCGTGATAATCCGGGTCACGTTCGGTATGTACCTCCTTATGATGTAAATGGTGTTTGGTATACAGTTGCGGGTACAGGAAGGCCGCATAAAAGAAAGTGCAGAGGTAGCCCACCAGGTTATTGACAGACTTATTGGAAGACACGGTGCCATGCATGGCATCATGAGCCGTAATGAACAGCCCTGTATACAAATGCATTTGTAGCAATATAAACAGGTACAGCAAAGGATTTTGCCACCTCACCTGCCATTGCATCAGCAACACCGTTGAAGTGATCCATGCGCCTATTACTATTGAGGCTATTACTACTCCGGTTATGCTGCGTTGCTTCATCATACCGGATCAACAAATCAATAGGATTCCAGTTCGCTCTTTACATCCTGCATCAGCCACATGGGAGTTGACGTAGCGCCTGCTATACCCACTTTATCACCCGAAGCGAACATGGATGAGTTAAGTTCGTCTACGGAAGAAACGAAGTAGGTATTAGGATTATGCTTTTTGCAAACTTCATACAGCACCTTGCCGTTTGAGGATTTTTTGCCCGAAACAAACACAATCTTGTCAAACTGGGCCGCAAACTTAGGCAGGTCCTTATCACGGTTAGAAACTTGCCGGCAGATCGTATCATTAGCCTTCACCTCGTAACCGCGACTGATCAGTTCTTCCTTGATCGCGTAAAACTTATCGGTACTTTTGGTAGTCTGGCTATACAGGGTAAATTTTGAAGGCAGGTCCATAGCGTTCAGCTCGGCAATATCCTGGAAAACGCGAGCCTCATTATTAGTTTGCCCCTGTAGCCCGATCACCTCTGCATGGCCATGCTTACCGAAAATCAGGATCTGTTCACTGCTGTCAAAAGAAGTCTTAATGCGGTTCTGCAGTTTCAACACCACCGGGCAGGAAGCATCTATAAGCGTAATATTATTCTCCAGCGCCAAACGGTAAGTTTCCGGCGCTTCGCCGTGGGCACGGATCAATACTTTCTCGTTGCTTAGCGACTTCAGGTCATCATGGTTGATAATGCGCAAACCTTTGGCCTTTAAACGCGCCACCTCCTCGTCGTTGTGCACAATATCGCCCAGGCAATACAGGTAGCCCTGTTCATCCAATATCTCCTCCGCCATATCAATGGCATAAACCACCCCGAAACAAAACCCCGAATCCTGGTCAATGGTAACCTGTAAGTTATACGCTCCCATACTGCAAAGTTACATAATGGACCGCTGATTTTTTTGATGAAATGATTACGTTGATTTTATTTGAGGGAAGGATTACACTGATTGGTTGGAGATTGCACCGATTATTGTTTGGACCGATGATTTCTATATTGCGTTGATGACATTGATTTTTCGTTGCCGCTTCTATTTTTTGTCATTGCGATGAGCCGGGAAGGGATGAGCGGTAGAGCTAAGAAGCAATCTCTTTACCGGCCACTAAAATGATGCCTATTAGCAAAATATAAAAATCAGTGTCTGGGCGTTTCCCTTCGGGTCGGGCTATCCACTCATACGCCTGCAGGCCTTAAGCGCAATGGCCGGTATCCGTTTCTATCCCTAACGCCTAAGAGAGCTTATGGGTTAAATTAACTTTCCCTTGCGCATTTATTTATAATTTAATAGCTTACGACTTCATTTAAAACCTAAATACCATGATTATTGCTTTTTGTATTCTTATGTCCATTGTTTGTGCTGTTATTGGCTCAAAAAGAAGGGTTGGTGCAGTCGGAGGCTTCTTCCTCGGCTTGTTTCTATCGGTTATCGGCCTTATTATTGTTTTGAGTTCACGCAGACTTGAAGATGATGCCAGAGATAAGATTATTGTTCAAAATGTAACAGCTACCCAGCCTGCTCCAAAAACGTCCACTGCCGAAGAACTTCAAAAGTTAGCGGACCTACGGTCTACTGATGCGATAAGTCAGGAGGAATATGACTCGTTAAAAGCAAAACTTATCAACTCTTAGCAACACTTAACGATCGATTACCTGATTTTGTCGTTTAGTTAATATAAGATTTCGCCTTGTCGATGCGGCAATTAGCGAGGTCTTATATTCTCTTCAGCATCACGGGCACTTTCGATCCGGCTCAAGCTGCTTTAAATTAGCATACCCTCGCTTCCGTTATTGCTGGCACCCAATCCAGCAAGCTATTAATCTTCACATTCATTCAACTATCGCAGATTGAAATAGCAGGCTCAAACGAGTCGGATTTCTTGGTAAAATGACGCTACGATTTCATCATGAATTACTTCGTCGTTTTAATTACCTTTAATTAAAACAGACGCGCAAACACACACCCATGAAAAAACTGAAATTCCCCTCACTGTTGGCTTTAATTATCACGACGCTTATATGCGCCGCCGCATCGGCTCAAAACAAGGAAGGCTATGTCTATAAACCGCAGTCGCAGGAGCTATATAAGACCATTGTCCATATGGACAGCGTTTATTTTAATGCCTATAACACCTGTAACATGGAGGAGCAGGCCGCCATTTATGCCGACAGCATAGAGTTTTACCATGACAAGGGTGGACTGGAAACCTCCAAACAAGCGCTTTTAAACGCGATAAAGCAGAATATTTGCGGTAAAGTAACGAGGGTACTGGTAAAAGGGAGCATTGAGGTTTATCCCATTGCAGGCTACGGCGCGGTGGAGATCGGCTTACATCGGTTTATCAATCATGCGGAAAATAATTCAGAATCTAAGCCAGATAAGTTTATTGTGGTCTGGCGTTACAGGAATGATAAATGGCAGATTACTCGGGTAATCAGCTTGCATTGATATGGGGCGAGCCTTTCTATTCGATAATATTTCTCCCTACCGGTCGAAATGACAAATGGTTGTGGCGGTATCAGACCTCTGACCTCTATTCCTCCGACTTCGGCTTGAAATTTTTAGCGTTGAAGCGGGGCTTATAGGCGGGCTTTTTATTCTCGAGGTCTGCAATGCCTTCCTCTGGCGAAAGGTGTTTATTTTCCTGTTCGGGATTGCCGTACTGTTCTCGTGCCTGCTCTTTTTCCTTTTCAAACTCCGGCTTTTCCACCTGCTGTCCAATTTCAGCAGCGGCTTGTTGCTGTTCCGCTGCCGCATTAACTTCAGGCGTTGCTGTTGCGCTTTCCGATACATTACCTTTTTCTTCGGCTTCCTTGGGCTTGTTAGTTACGCCAGCCTTAAACCGCGGTTTGAAACCTTTTGGGGCTGAAGAAACATTGGCTGGTTTTGCTTCAGCCTCATTCTCATCTGCAGGCGGAATAACCTTGTCCTCCTCTTGAGCGTCTTGTTGCCCGGGTGCCGAGTCCGCTTCGGGAGCTTCTGTTACCGTTTTGGTAACGCCAGCTTTAAATTTGGGCTTAAAGCCTAATTTGGGCGCTTCGGTAGAAGACTGCGCTGTAGCTTCCGGTTGAGTTGCTGGCGCTTCCGCTGGCTTTTCCTCAGGTGTCTCCTCTGTTGGCGTTCCAGCCTGTTTGGTCACGCCCGCTTTAAAGCGCGGCTTGAAACCCATTTTAGGAGCTTCGGACGGTGTTACAGAAGGTTGTTCTGCTGCTGCCGATTCTGCTGATTGCTCTTCGGTCTTTTCTTCTTCGGTTGGCTGAGCCGGTTTAGTTACTCCTGCTTTGAAGCGGGGCTTAAAGCCTATTTTAGGAGCGTCAGACGGCGTAGCAGCAGGTTGTTCCGCCTCAGGTGCTAATTCTGGTGATTTATCTTCCGCGTTTTCATTTGCTGGTTCTGCCGGTTTGGTTACCCCTGCTTTAAACCGAGGTTTAAAGCCTATTTTAGGCATATTTTCGGCACTCGAAGGGGTACTTTCGGCAGTAGTAGCCGGTTCCTTTTGTTCTGCCGACTGTGTTGTTTCCTCTTTTGGCTCGGCTGACTTCGGCATTCCGGGCTTAAATCGAGGTTTAAAACCGGCGGGAGCTACTACCTTTTCAGCGGGTTCGGCAGCAGGTGTTTGTACCCTGGCCTTAGCCGTATGTACCGCCGGTTCGCTAAGCATCTCCGTAATCGTTTGCTCGGCAAGGCGGTTTTCCATCCGCAATTTTTCGGTCTTAACTTCCGGAGGCAGCGGATAAACCCGCCTCAGCTTATTGAACCAGAACTTTTTGGTATGGTCGAAGCTTTTCTCGCCCATGGCCTCATAATGTTCCTTAAATTCAGTGAACAATCCGGGGTCGCCCTGGTTTAGGGTTTCCAGGTTGATCTTCTTCTTTTTAAAAAACTCCTCAAAAGTCATGATGCCGTGGTTTGTGATCTATACCACAATATTTAGTCCTAATTTTTCCCAGTACAAACCATTGGCAGTTTGTACCCATTGATTGCGCTCCTCTTCACTCGCATTTTGCAAGGCCGGAAAAAACGCCAAAGGAAAAACCTGCTGCTTCCCATCGGGCAAGTCAACCAGCATCATATCATTTTGAAATGATACCTTAATATTTCGTTGTTGTTTCCGTGAGGTGAATAGCGGCATGGTGATATAATTTACTTGTCATTGCGAGGAGGAACGACGAAGCAATCTCTAAGGACGGGATTGCTTCGCTACGGCTCGCAATGACATTAACGTTTTACTCTGCCATATTATGATAAACGGCCTGAACATCGTCGTCCTCTTCCAAACGGTCGATCAGTTTCAGTACGTCTGCGGCTTGCTCTTCGCTCACATCAGTGGTGGATTGCGCAATACGCTCTAGTTTGGCCTGTTTAACTTCAATACCTTTTTCTTCTAAGGTCTTCTGCATTTTACCGAAATCTTCAAATGCAGTATGAATTACAGCAACATCGTTACCTTCCTCATCGGTTTCCACAAAAAGATCTTCCAGGCCGGCATCAATCAGTTCAAACTCCAGTTCGTCCAAATCCAGATCCTTAGGATCGAAACGGAAAACAGATTTACGGCTGAAAACAAAGTCAAGCGATCCGGTTTTACCTAAAGTACCACCCACTTTAGTAAAGTAACTACGTACGTTGGCTACAGTACGGTTGGTATTATCCGTAGCAGTTTCAACCAATACCGCTACACCGTGAGGCGCATAGCCTTCGTACACAATTTCCTCGTAGTCTTTTTCATCCTTGCTCGAAGCACGTTTAATAGCAGCCTCCACGCGGTCCTTCGGCATATTTACAGACTTGGCGTTCTGGATAGCAGTACGCAGGCGTGCGTTCGACTCCGGATTTGGTCCGCCGGCTTTTACTGCCATGGCAATTTCCTTACCTAAACGGGTAAATTGAACAGCCATTTTAGCCCAGCGCTTAAATTTTCTTTCTTTACGAAATTCAAATGCTCTTCCCATTGTATCGGTTATTGTTTACTTAGCGTTTGATTACTAAGCTATTGTATTATTAGTTACTATGTTATTAAGTTATTTGGTTAATAAGTTACTGGTGGATCAATCAGCCTCTAATCACTAATCTTTAATCTTTAATCTCCAATCCCTACCCCAAATGCGCTTTTAAATTCCCTAGCATTTCGGCCACCAATTTAGGCATATCGTATGCTAATTTCCAACCCCAGTCCTGCTGAGCTACCCTGTCGTCTATGGATGATGGCCAGCCGTCGGCAATTGCCTGGCGCGGATCGTTCTCCACGTAGCTGATGCTGAATTGAGGGATATGTCTTTTAATCTCCTCAGCAAGCTGTGCTGGTGTAAAGCTAATGCCGCCCAAATTGTAGCTCGACCGCACGGTTAATTTTTCTGCCGGTGCATCCATCAACTCTATAGTTGCCCGGATCGCATCGTCCATATACATCATGGGCAACGCCGTATTGGCCGACAGGAAGCTTTCATACTTCCCGGCTTTTAACGCCTGGATGAAGATATGAATAGCGTAGTCGGTAGTGCCACCGCCAGGGGCCGCTTTCCAACTGATCAGTCCCGGATACCGGATGCTGCGAATATCCAATCCGTATTTTTCAAAATAATACTCGCACCATCTTTCGCCTGCCAGTTTGCTGAAGCCATAAACCGTATTAGGGTCCATTACGCAATACTGGGGCGCATTATCCTTTGGCGAATGCGGACCGAAAACAGCTATGGAACTTGGCCAAAAAACTTTTTTTACCCCAAATTCTATTGCCAAATCAAGTACCTGGATAAGACCGTTCATATTAAGGTCCCAGGCCATTTTAGGTTTTTGTTCACCCACTGCCGATAATATCGCAGCAAGCAGATATACCTGCGTGGGCCGGTGTTTGTTAAAAACGTGGTGCATGTTTTCCTTATCCAGCACGTTCACAAACTCAAACGGTCCGCTGTTTTTAATTGCAGAGACCGGATTATTAATGTCTGACGCAATTACTCTCTCTTCACCAAATCTACCCCGCAATGCCGTAACCAGTTCTGTCCCCACCTGGCCGTTAGCTCCAATTACTAAGATTTTTTCGCCCATGCAAAAAATTCTGCTTTTAAGGTGCAAATGTATGAATTTGGTTGATTAGTTAAGCGGTGGATTGAGTTGATTGGTTAAGTGGTTGATTAAGTTAAGTGGTTGATTAGTTGGATTGGTTTAAGTAGTTGATTAAGTTCGGTATTTAAAAGGATGACATTACCTCCTCAAAAACTGTTTACGAATCACAAGAAACACAACCACTCACTCAATCAACTTCATCAACCACTCACCACTCAGAGATAAAAAATGAACCCCACATCATCAACCAGTCAACTACTTAACCTGAAAATGATTATATTTGTCGCTCAGGTTTAATAATTTATATATTTTAATTTAAAACATGAAAGTCGCAGTTGTAGGTGCCACAGGGTTAGTGGGCACTAAAATGTTGCAGGTTCTTGAAGAACGCAACTTCCCGGTAACAGAATTAATTCCGGTTGCTTCAGAGAAAAGTGTAGGTAAAGAAGTTACATTTAAGGGTAAGCAATATAAGGTAGTTTCTGTGAAGGATGCGATAAAACAGAAGCCTGATCTGGCTTTATTTTCAGCCGGCGGAAGTACTTCTTTAGAGCAAGCACCTTTGTTTGCCGAGGCAGGCGTTACCGTAGTTGATAACTCATCAGCATGGCGCATGGACCCTACCAAGAAACTGGTAGTTCCGGAAGTTAATGCCGATGTATTAACCGCTGAAGACAAGATCATTGCTAATCCAAATTGCTCAACTATACAAATGGTAGTGGCTTTAAAACCACTGCACGATAAATATAAGATCAAACGTGTGGTAGTATCAACCTACCAGTCTGTAACCGGTACCGGCGTTAAGGCGGTTGACCAGTTATTTAATGAGCGTAAAGGCATTGAAGGTCCAAAAGCTTATCCATACCAGATCGACTTGAACGTTCTTCCTCACATCGACGTATTCCAGGATAATGGTTACACCAAGGAAGAAATGAAGATGATTAAAGAAACTCAAAAGATCATGGGTGATGACAGCATTAAGGTAACAGCTACTACCGTACGTATTCCGGTAATTGGCGGTCACTCAGAATCTGTGAACATTGAGTTTGAGAACGAGTTTGAGCTGAACGATGTTCGTGAAGTATTGAGCAATGCTCCTGGCGTGGTATTGGTTGACGACGTAGCCAACCTAAAGTATCCAATGCCATTAGAAGCACACGAAAAAGACGAAGTATTTGTAGGCCGCCTGCGTCGCGACGAGAGCCAGCCTAAAACACTAAACGCCTGGATCGTGTCAGACAACCTGCGCAAAGGCGCTGCAACAAATGCGGTACAAATTGCCGAATACCTGGTTGCTAAGAATCTGATCGGCCAGAGTGTGGAGGCGTAAACCCCCTAGCCCCCTGAAGGGGGAACTTTAATTCCGATTTAATTGAGCTTGATAGCTTCACAAAATTAAATATGCAAACCCTGTAAGTAACATACTTACAGGGTTTGTTGTTATATTAGCATTATGAACGAAATTTTCTTTTTGGTCGAGGAGGCGTTGGAAGGTGGTTATACTGCAAAAGCTATAGGTGAATCCATTTTTACAGAAGGGGATACGATGGACCAGCTTAAAGCTAATATTCGCGAAGCGGTGCAGTGCCATTTTGAAGAGGGTGCAGTTCCTAAAATTATAAGGCTTCATTTTGTTAAAGAAGAAATTATAACTGTCTAACCAGATTTCATGTCACCACGAAGCCCAAGAAATGTTTCCGGACAGGAACTGATCAAACTATTAGAGAAACTTGGATACCAGATTATAAGACAAAAAGGAAGTCATATCAGATTATCTTGTGTTAAAAAGGGTAATACTCATCATATCACTATTCCCAACCATGATCCTTTAAAACTCGGTACTTTAAACAGTATTTTAAGTGAAGTGAGTGCTTTTTTACAAATAAGTAAGGAAGAGTTAATAGACCAATTATAACTATCTCTCTAGGAAAAAATAAGTATTCCAGGATTTTAAGAGCTTAGTTTTCAAATGAGCGCCGGCCTGACAGAAAAGCGGGCCACGCGATGGCCGCGAGCGGGGAAGCTTTTTTCTGTCTTGATTTTTTGGTTACTTTTGGATCAAGCCAAAAGTAACAGCCTCCGCGGCAATTGAGCGGACTGGCTTTGTGTTACCACTACTGCCGTTTATCGTGCAGTAATAAACATCAAAAGCATTTTGGCAATACCAAATGTTATGATCTCATTCGCTCACCGTGTTTTTATAGAAGTAGCGGCCAACCTCAGTTTTAGTAAGGCAGCGCAGGTATTGTTTGTTACCCAGCCTGCTATCAGCAAGCACATCAAGGCACTTGAGGATCAGTACAAGGTGCCCTTGTTTGAGCGTAAAGGCAACAGTATCATTTTAACCGAAGCCGGGAAAAAGCTAAACGAATACCTGAAACAGGCTACCGATATTGAGCGAAAGATCGAGTATGAACTTTCGATATTAAGTAATCTTTCCAATGCAGCCGGCCATTTGCGGCTGGGAGCCAGCACAACCATTGCATTGTATATTTTACCGTCTATACTTTCCGGTTTCCAGCGCGAATATCCCAATGTGGGAGTGCAATTAGTCAACCGTAATTCAGAATATATCCTCAACGCCCTGCTTACACACGAAGTAGACATCGGCATTATTGAGGTAGAGAATAAACTAACAACAGTTTCATATCGCCATTTTATGAGCGATGAGGTGATACCCGTTTGCTCGGCTAAAAGTCCGCTGGCGGGTAGATCACTTACTATTAAGCAACTACTCAAAACACCTATAGCATTACGCGAGCGCGGTTCGGGTACGCTGGATGCTTTGCTTAAAGCATTATCGGAGCACCACGTAAAGCCGTCGGACCTAAACGTTAAAATACGCCTCGGCGGAACAGAAGCGCTCAAGAACTTCCTGCTGGCCGACCAGTGCCTGGGCTTTATGCCCCGACCTTCCATAACCGGCCAGTTAGCAAAGGGCGACCTGGTTGAAGTACCGGTTGAAGGCCTTAAAATTACCCGTGATTTCTATTTCATCCGCCGTAAAGGAACCGAAGACTTTGGATTGACAGGGAACTTTATGAATTATGCGTTGGAGCATAATCCCTAAAACCTCACCCAACCCTCTCCAAAGAAACCCCTCCTAATCCTCCCCGAAGGGGAGGACTTGAAAATAATATTTTAATTTGATATCTCCCTCTCCTTTGGAGAGGGCCGGGGTGAGGTTCTTCGGGGAGGATTTAGGAGGGGTTTCTGCGAAGAGGACCGGGTTGAGTTTTTTTCACAATTTCAAAACATTCCCATTTTATCACTGTAGCTTATTTTATTAATCGACCAATTGCATTATTTAACTATAAGACATTATGGCAAGTTTGAGTAATAAAAAAGTTGCTATCCTGACAGAAGAGGGATTTGAGCAGGTGGAGTTAACCAGTCCGAAACAAGCTTTGGAAGCCGCGGGAGCTACTGTGCATATCATTTCGCCTAAAACCGGTAAGATCAAAGCCTGGGATAAAGATCACTGGGGCATTGAAGTTGAAGTAGATAAACAGTTAACCGACGCCAACCCGGAAGATTATGATGCTCTGGTATTGCCGGGTGGCGTTTTAAATCCTGATAAATTGCGCCAGAATAAAGAAGCGATTTCATTTGCGTCTTCATTTCTGGAAGAGGGTAAACCAGTGGCCGCTATCTGTCATGGCCCGCAATTGCTGATTGAAACCGGCATGATTAAAGACAAAACATTGACTTCTTATCCGTCATTACATACTGACCTGGTCAATGCGGGCGCTAACTGGATTGATCAGGAAGTGGTGGTAGATAATGGTTTGGTGACCAGTCGCACTCCCGCCGATTTGGACGCTTTTAACAAAAAAGCAATAGAAGAGATTTCTGAAGGCATGCATGATGCCGCTTAATATTTTTTGTTCATTGAGGGAAGCCGGTTCTGACGCGTTTGTCGGGCCGGCTTTTTTATTATGCTCCGAAATGATACTCCCGTGAATATGGAAGCCGAAAACTATCTTTGCTTCTGTGTCAAACCGCAAAGCCATTGTTATAGGAGCCGGAATTGCCGGCATAGCTACGTCGATAAGGTTGGCGGTAAAAGGCTATCGGGTAGAAGTATTTGAAGCGAACGCTTATCCCGGTGGCAAACTTTCCGAGTTTGAGCAGAACGGTTATCGCTTTGACGCAGGACCCAGTTTGTTTACGATGCCGCAGTATGTTGATGAGCTTTTTAAACTGGCAGGGAAGAATCCATCTGATCACTTTACCTATCGCAAGCTTGATGTTGTTTGCAAGTATTTCTATCCCGACGGCACTCAACTTAATGCTTATGCGGAGCCAGAAAAACTGGCCCTTGAGATAGCTCAGAAAACCGGTGAAGCCCCTGAAAATATCAAGCGGTTTCTTGCAAACAGTAAAAAGATCTACAAGATCACCAATCATGTTTTTCTGGAACAATCCCTGCACAGGCTGAAAACGTATTTGAGCTTCAATACATTTAAATCAATTCTGAACTTGCCGGGCATAGACGCGTTTAGGAGTATGCATACGGCTAATACTTCCTTTTTTAGGGATAAGAGGTTGATACAATTTTATGATCGGTATGCTACCTACAATGGGTCCAATCCTTATCAGGCACCTGCAACGCTAAACGTTATTCCCCATCTGGAACAACATTTCGGTGCCTGGTTTCCAGATAAGGGCATGTATAGCATCACGACAAGCTTAGTGAAACTGGCTCAATCCCTCGGAGTGGTTTTTAATTATCATTCGCCCGCTGAAGAAATAGTGTTGGAAGACAAACAGGCCACAGGCGTAAAAGTAAATGGTGAGTTAGTTGATGCTGACGTCATTGTCTCCAATATGGATGTGTGGTTTACTTACCAAAAGTTATTGAGCAAACATCCTCATTTAAAACCGCAAAAGATCTTAACCCAGCAGCGAAGCAGTTCTGCCTTAATATTCTACTGGGGCATCAAGCGGCAGTTTCCGGAACTCAATTTGCATAATATCTTTTTTAGTACCGATTACGAGGCCGAGTTTAAAGCTATCTGGCAGGAGCAACGTATCTGCGATGATCCAACTGTATACGTTAATATCTCCTCCAAATTAAAACCGGATGACGCTCCTCCTGAATGCGAAAACTGGTTCGTGATGATTAATGTACCTGCTAACAAAGGGCAAGACTGGAATGCACTAATTGCCGAGGCCAGAAAAAACATTATTAAAAAGCTGTCGTCGACACTGAGAACCAACATCGAAGAACTGATTGTCTGTGAACAGGTGCTCGATCCGCGGAGCATTGAAAGCAAGACGTCATCGTGGCAGGGCTCTTTATATGGCAACAGCTCCAACAGCCGTTATGCGGCATTTTTGAGGCATGCGAACCGTTCGTCAAAAATCAAAAACCTCTATTTCTGTGGCGGAAGCGTGCACCCCGGCGGTGGAATACCCCTTGCGCTCCTCTCCGCAAAGATTGTAGCGGACTGGATTGGGTAAATGCGAGGGCGAAAGTTTAAATGCGAAATCGCTGCTTACTGTAAAGGATTAGCAGCTGTCTTCTGACACTACCCGTGTCACTAACATCAACTTTCTCAAAAATTCGGAATTGATAATCATCATTTAATAAATTCGAAATCGAAAATCCGAACTCCGAAATCAACATGGTTCGCTCAGCAAAAAACTCGTTCATTCGCTGGTTCTTCCATCGATATATTCTCCGAATAGTGGGGCGAAACTTTCATGCGGTTAATTTTAATCGGATTGAGACCAACCCCAATAAATCCATTTTACTCCTTGCAAATCATTACAGCTGGTGGGATGGATTTTTGCTGTATTACATCAACGCACACCTGTTTAAGCGCAAAATCCATATGATGGTGCTCGATCACACGCTTCAGCAACACCCCTACTTTAAGGTTCTTGGCGCTTATTCCATCAAAAAAAACTCGAAGGAAATCTTTAAGTCGCTGGAGTATACAACTCAATTACTTGCAGATCCACAGAATCTCGTCGTTGTCTTTCCACAAGGTAAAATTTATTCTAACTTTATAAACTCGGTGAATTTTGAGAAGGGCATTGGCCAGGTTATAAACAAAGCCGCTCAGAGCTTTCAATTGATATTTGCAGTTTCTTTTATTGAACACCTGCAACATAAAAAGGCAAGTGTGAACGTTTATCTCAAAAACATCGGAACCAATTGTAAAAACCTGACTGAAGTTAACCGGGCTTTTCAGGAGCATTATCAAGCAGCTAAAACAGAACAAACAAAAACCATTATATAAGTGATCATTCTGCTATCTGTAATCTTCTTTTTCCTCATTTTACGCTTTGCAGTAACACTTTTTAATTTTATTTCTGTTCCAAAACTTCGCCGCGTAACACACCATTACGATGATAAGGTTTCTATCCTGATCCCTGCACGTAATGAAGCAACCACCATATTAACACTGCTTAATTCTATAGCCCAACAAGATTACCAGAACTACGAAGTGATTATTCTGGACGATGACTCCACTGACCGGACCTTTGATGTATGTGAACAGTTTGCGGCTGATAATCCTCAATTTAAAGTTGTAAGGGGCGAGCCGTTACCTCGCGGCTGGCTGGGGAAAAATTATGCCTGCTATCAACTTGCCCAACTGGCTACCGGCAGTTACCTGTTGTTCCTGGACGCGGATGAGAAGGTTTACCGCGGACTAATCAATAGTGCCGTACACCGCATGAGGGCAAACGGCCTTACACTGCTCAGCCTTTTTACCGATCAGGAAATGGTTACTACGGGCGAAAATCTGGTTGTGCCACTCATGCACTTTGTGTTGCTAAATCTGTTGCCGATAAGGCTCATCTACCTGTCCAAAAACTACGCTTTTGCTGCTGCCAGCGGACAGTTTATGATGTTCGACGCACAGATTTACAGCCAATACCAGTGGCATAACATGGCGCGCGATAAAGTAGTGGAAGATATAGAGATCATGAAAATGGTGAAACTTGAAAAGTTACGGGGCGAAGCCCTGCTGGCCAACGGCATGATCACCTGCCGCATGTACTCCAGCTATGCAGACGCTATTAATGGCTTCAGCAAGAATTTTTTGGCGCCCTTTAATTATAATATTCCTACGTTCCTTTTTTATCTGGTGGTACTGATTGGCGGGCCGCTGGTTGTGCTCACCACCTTAAATATTCAGCTTATTTTCTTTATGCTGAGCCTGATTATCATGAGCCGAACTATGATCTCCTTCCTTTCCGGACAAAAGGCATGGCTTAACACCCTTTTGCATCCATTACAGATGATAAGCCTAACGGTAATTGCTTACTTTGCCATACAAAAGCAACTCACTAAAACAAGTACATGGAAAGGCCGCCGCGTTTAAGTCCGCCAATTGCTATCGGTATAATTATTCTTTTCCATGTAGTCGGTTTATTCGGATTTTTTGTGCCGACATTTAGGCCCTGGTTTATTCGTGTAGTACCTTTTCATATCCTGCTGATGTTTGTAGTGGTACTGCTAAGTCAACCACGGCTTACCCAGCGACTGATCTGGTTTTTGCTGCTGGTTTACTTCCTCGGCTATACAGCCGAGTGGATAGGCGTGCATAAAAGCTGGATCTTCGGCAATTATGCCTATGGCGAAACTCTAGGCTTAAAGCTGTGGGATATCCCGTTAACCATCGGCATTAACTGGTTCCTGTTAGTATTTGGCGCAGCAGTAACGACCCAATATGCAGGCATTAAAAGCGCTTTGATAAGGGTACCGATTGGTGCATTGCTCTTGGTACTGCTTGACCTGCTTATTGAACCGATAGCTATCCGGTTCGACTACTGGCATTGGACGAACAATATTATTCCGTTTAAAAACTATGTCGGCTGGTTTATTTTGAGTGCAGCAATGCTGGCATTCTTCGAAGCTTTGGGGTTGAAGAAGCAGAACATTGTACCTGTGATATTGCTATTGGTACAGTATTTATTTTTTGGGGCACTACATTTTGCCTGATACAGGATTATTGTAAATTTATTCACCATACTTATCATACAAAATGAAACGACTTTTATTCCTTTTTTCTTTCCTGGTTTTGTTCGCATCATTTACACCGCCCAAAAACGACTACGGTATTTTATTAAGATCAGGTGAAAAAGTACTTTATGCGTTTACCTTAAAGTCTGGAAAGACAGCTGTAGTAGCTACTCAGGAGGATAATAATTACATTGTTTACCGGTTCGGATCTAAAGACAATGTGGAAATGCAGTATCCCGCAGACGTCGACGAAACATCATGGCAAGCTTTTCATTTCGACGGCTATCACCGGGGCGGAGCCAATAACGATCCCGTAGAGGAATATTCTCTTTCCTTTAAAAACGGTAATGCAACTTATAAGATCTTTTATTCTGACTACAAAGCGGAGCACGACAAACAAACAGCCATATTTGTAGGCATAAACGGAAAAACAATAAAGCTACAGGGCATACCGCACTCAATTAAAGGCAGCCTTGGCAATTTAATGTATATGGAAGACCTGATACATAATTATTATTGGGACGACGACGATCAATAGCCTCATCTTCGTTTGTTGCGCCGCTGTTGTGTCAACCACAACTTTAACTATAGTTAACACGAATTCCAAAGCTTGCGCCTTGTTGGTGACAACACCCGACACGGCCGGGGAGGGGAACATAATCAGCGGCATCAACCTGATCACAAAAATCAACAGTCCAAACAATAATCGGTGCAATCGTCGCCAAATCACTGTAATCCCTCCCCAAATAACAATCAGCGATCCACACTCTCCGCAAGAATCGGGTTTTCCCACGCCCGTTTTACCGGTAAATTTGTTGTATAGTTTAAGCAAATGGAAACATTGGAAATGAATAACTACAGCCGGATAGCTAAAGCCATTGAGTTTATTAAACTCAACTTTAAGGCGCAGCCTGAGCTGAATGAGATTGCGGAAAGCGTGAATTTAAGTCCGTTTCACTTTCAGCGATTGTTTACCGAATGGGCGGGTGTATCGCCTAAAAAGTTTTTGCAATACCTGAGCGTGGAATATGCCAAGGACCGGCTGCGGGACCAGGCGACGTTATCCGACACAGCGTTTGAAACCGGGCTTTCCGGTACTTCCCGTTTGCATGATCTATTTATCACAATTGAAGGCATGACGCCCGGCGAATACAAGAACGGTGGACAAGAGTTAATTATCAACTATAGCTTTGCAGAAACGCCTTTTGGCGAAATCATTGTGGCTTCTACAGCTAAAGGTATCTGCTCGCTTGCCTTTGCAGATGATCGTGCGCAGGCACTCGCCGATCTGAAAGGCCAGTTCCCTAATGCTTTATACCAAGAAAAAACGGACGAAACCCAACAAAACGCCATACGTATTTTCAAGCAGGATTGGAACCAGCATGCCAATATTAAACTACATTTAAAAGGCACGCCTTTTCAGCTTAAGGTATGGGAAGCACTGCTTAAGATACCTGCAGGCGGACTTACCACCTATGCCGGCATTTGTAATCGTATCGAAAACCCGAATGCATCACGAGCAGTAGGATCGGCTATCGGTAGTAATCCCGTTGCTTTTCTCATTCCATGCCATCGTGTGATCCGCTCTACAGGGGAAATTGGCCAGTACCACTGGGGCGCTACCCGCAAAAATCTGATGATTGGTTGGGAGGCTTCACAAACGTTAAAAGAAACTGAAGATTAAAGAGAATGGAAGACATCAAAACCAGAATAGCCACTACAGACTGGCAGGAAATAACCACACAACTGCATGGCCACGGCTACGCCCTTTTACCAGCTTTTTTAAATAATGATGAATGTGCGGCGCTCATTGGTTTGTATAACGATGGACAACATTATCGCAAAACGGTGAACATGGAGCGATACCGTTTCGGGCGGGGCGAATACAAGTACTTTACTTATCCCCTGCCTCCATTAATTCAGCAGATCCGTGAATTAGTTTATCCTCACATTGCGAATGTGGCGAATACCTGGATGGAGGTCTTAAATTTTGAAGAGCACTTCCCGGATCATTTTACTGAACTACAGCAAAGATGCCACGAGCATGGGCAAGATAAGCCGACCGTACTTATCCTTAAATATGGTAGCGGTGGTTATAACACACTTCACCAGGATTTATATGGCGAAGTTTACTTTCCCCTGCAACTGGTAATGTTTCTGAACGAGCCGGAGAAGGATTATACAGGAGGTGAGTTTGTGCTAATTGAGCAGACGCCGAGGGCTCAGTCGAGAGCCATTGTTTTAAAGCCCAAGCTGGGAGATATGCTCATCTTTACTACCAACTTCAGACCGGTAAAAGGAAGCCGTGGTTATTACCGCGTTAATATGAAACATGGCGTAAGTGAGGTGCGTAGCGGCCAGCGGCATACGCTTGGCATTATTTTTCACGATGCTTTAACTTAATTTGATGTTAAGTCATGCTTCTTTAACAGATGCTGAAGTGAGGGCGCTCATTCGGCAAAAAAAGATCGCCTTTGCCGGAAACGGCAAGCTAAAAATATATGGCTTATTGAAATGCAACTCTGGCAAACGCATGAAACGCCAAAACCGCATTTTTTTTGCTACTGAACAGGAGGCTGGCGAAGTGGGCTACCGCCCCTGCGGACACTGCATGCGCGAGGCTTACCAAAAATGGAAAAATGGATTTATTTAATAGTAGAGATATAGATTTTAATTATTTGCCTTATGATGGAACAGTTAATTACTATGGCCTGGTGACGAGTGCAGATAAAGCCCACAGTTACCTTACGACGCTGTTGGAACACATCAACTGGAAAAATGACGAGGCCCGCATTTTCGGCAAGCATTTTATTACTAAACGAAAAGCTGCCTGGTACGGCGATGACGCGTACGCCTATTCCTACTCAAATGCAACAAAGCAGGCTTTACCGTGGACTCCGGAATTAATCGAGCTTAAAACATTAGTGGAAGAGCGAACCGGAACCACCTTTAACTCCTGTCTGCTAAATCTCTATCATAACGGTGATGAAGGTATGGCCTGGCACAGTGACGATGAAGCTTCGCTGGGTAAGAATACTACGATTGCATCACTCAGCTTTGGTGCAGAAAGGAAATTTATGTTCAGGCATAAGCAAACCAAACAAACTGTGTCTCTCATACTGCAATCAGGCAGCTTGCTCGTTATGAAGGGTACTACACAAACAAACTGGCTGCACAGCCTGCCCAAAACCAAAAAAGTAACTACACCGAGGGTTAATTTAACCTTCAGGACGATTGTAGTGTAGGAGCCGTTTCGCGATCAGGCTCGGCGGTCGCAGTTATTTCGGCAGCAGAAGTAACAGCATAATTTGCTCTCAAAGTGCGCCACAATATTGAAGGGGAAAATAAGATAAGAGACGGAGCTATGAGTCCCATTACTTTCAAAAACGCTTTACAAACCTTTTCATCCCTGTTGGTGGCCCGGTGAACCAGTGATACATATTTGTTAATGAGGTTTATGGCGAAAGGCCTTGTACCGGCTGTCTCGGCAAAGCGGAAGTCTTCGCCTGTCGACATTTCCCATAGCTTATTTTTTATCTTTACTATGCGTTTAAAATACGTTTTCGCTAACCGGCGCTCGTCTACATTTTGCCCCATCAACTTATCCAGTTCCACTGCCTGCAAGCCCACGGATGCCATGCCTTGACCGTAAACCGGGTTAAAGCTCGAAATAGCGTCGCCTAGTATCAGAAGGCCTAAAGGGAACCTTCGCATTTTTTCATAATTCTTCTTAATACTTATTGGATAGCGGTATTGAATAATGTCGCTAATGGGTTGGCAGGTGCTGGCAATATCATAAATATTGGGATTGGGCAAGGTTTTTAGAAAATCCAGAAATTCATCTTCCTCAGTAGCAGCCTTTTCGCCGTGCCAGCCACCTACAGAGATAATCCACCGGTTACCTTCTATCGGAAACACTGCGCCGTTCCGGCGTTCGGCCGGCGCTTCCGGAGTGCAGGCCATCCAGGTGCGGGAGCGAAAATCGTCAGGATCGCGTTGATAAAGACGGGTGGTATAGGTGACATTAATTTTTACTTCATCTACCGGAACCTCACCGTAACCCATTTCCTTAAGCCACTGCGGCGTTCGCGAACCACGCCCAGAGCAGTCAACTACTAAATCTGCTTCAATATTGCCGGGCAACATACCCTCCTTCCCCTCGACAATCACGCCGCTTATTTTTTGCTGATCGGGCTGGTATAGATAATCTTTCACCGTTGTGTTGTCGATCAGCATGATATTAGGTACCGATAATACACGCTCGCGCACGAGGTACTCTAACAGAGGGCGCGAGAGCGAAACACCTGGAATTCCCAAGAAAACATTCTTCTTAAATCCTCCATGCGTATACCAGTTCATGGATGTGCCAAAATCGTTCACTACGCCACCATGATCATGTATTTCCTCTATCAGCCCCGGGAAATAAGTTGAAAGGATATGCAGTGCAGTCGGAAGTAAACCATGAAGATGCCGCGTGTGGGATTGGCCCTTTCGGGATTCGGGACAGTGATGTACTTTATCCTTTTCAACGACGGTTACTTGCTGATAATGACTACTCAGTACTTTTGCCGTCATTAAACCCGCAAAACTACCTCCTAAAACAATGGCGTGTCGTTTAAGTGGTTTAGTGGAAGATTCCATTTTGTCCTTTTAATTGTGGGGTACAACAACTTACTTAAAGCTATCACATTAAAATGACATAATAAACAGCGATGGTTTGATTGTGCCGAGATTGTGTCGACTGGTGGAGGATGAAGGAAGAAGTCAGAGGACGGAGAGCCGATTACGAGCGGCGGTTGTCTATTAAAAAGTGATGGGACATGGATATTACTTTGTTAATCCATGTCCCACCATATTAAATTACAGCCGCTAAACCAGTTTGGCTATGTGTATGGAAATCATTTTTTGTGCTCAAAAAGCCAGGGAATCAGATCGGGCTCTTTAAAGGCATCATCCCAGCTGTTATGGTTATCGTTTGGATAGAGCGTAAATTTAGGATCGCCGCCCGCTGCTTTTATCGCCTCAACCATTACCATAGAATGTTCAGGAGGAACCACATCGTCTTTGGCTCCATGGAAAATCCATAGCGGAACCTTTTTGGCATATATCTTTGCATTGGCCGAATTATCGCCGCCACAAATAGCAAAAGCTGCCGCAAAAGTTTTTGGCCTGCGACGTAAAATTTCATAAGTACCCATACCGCCCATAGACAGGCCGCCAACATACACTTGGTGCTTATTGATGTAAGGCTTATCCATCAGCTGATCAATTAAACCCAGCAGATCAGTCATTGCTTTGGTCGGCTGGCCGCCTTCCATAAAGTCGAACTTACGCTTACCGGCAGAATCAGTCTTTATCTGCACATTCGACCAGGAATCGTCTTTAGGACATTGAGGAAACACAACAAAGGCCTGGTATTGCTCCCTGATATCGGGCTTTAAAAACAGATCGCCGCCATGGCTCAACTGCACTTCGTTGTCTTTTCCGCGCTCCCCTGAGCCATGCAGCACAATAATCAAGGGATATTTGCGCGAAGGATCAAAGTTGTAGGGGAAGAGAATGCGGTATGGCATGGTGTCGCCCTTGGCAATATAAGTGCCGTGGTCATAAGTATCTTTAGTCTGGGCTTCTCCCAAAAAAGGAAATGCCAAGCTGATTAAGCTTAGCACTCCAAAAATCATCAAATATTTTTTAATCATGGTGTGAGCTTAAACCCTGCTTCCTGCACATCACGTGAGTTAGGACCGGTGAAAACTTTAAAGTCGCCTGGCTCACTGGTATACTTCATGTTGATGTCGTAAAACTTAAGGTCTTCGTTGGTTAACACAAATGTAACCGTTTTTGATTCACCCTTATGCAGAAAAATCTTCTGAAAGCCCCTCAGTTGTTTAACCGGACGAGTAACCGAACCCACCAAATCCCGGATATATAATTGCACTACTTCCTCGCCATCGTAATTGCCGGTATTAGTTACCGTAACATTTACATGGAGTTGATCCGTTGGCCTTATCGTAGCTTTATCTAACGTTGGCTTTGAATAGCTAAACGTGGTATAACTCAAACCATAGCCAAACGGATATAGCGGATCATTAGGCGAATCGAGGTACTTGGAAGTATACTTGTTATTAGGATCAGCAGGCCGTCCGGTATTTTTAGCACTGTAATAAACCGGTATTTGGCCCACATTACGAGGGAACGACATGGTTAGCTTACCGGCAGGATTATAAGCCCCGAAAAGTACATCGGCAATAGCGTTACCGGCCTCCGTACCTGCAAACCAGGTTTCGAGAATCGCCGGAAAATGTGCGTTCTCCCACTCTAAGGTTAACGGACGGCCGTTCATCAATACCAATACAACAGGTTTACCCAGGGCATAAATCTCGCTCATTAAGCGCCGCTGATTTTCGGGTATATTGATATTGGTTTTGCTGGTGGCTTCACCGGTCATGCCCTGCGACTCGCCTACTGTCAGCACAATAACGTCCGCCTTTCTTGCAGTTTCCAGTGCAGCTTTCAACAGCTCATCCGGGTTGTCAATAACCAAGTTACCTCCCTGATCGTTCATCTGTTTGATCATGGATTGATCATCCGTTATATTCGCGCCTTTGGCATAGAGGATAGTGGCGTTACTGCCTGCTGCGGCTTTCATGCCTTCCAGAACGGGCACCGATTTGGTCCAATCACCTGCGCCAGACCAGTTGCCGATCATATCGCGTTTATCATCTGCCAGCGGACCGATCAATGCAATAGTGCCCGATTTCTTAAGTGGCAGCACTTGTTGATCGTTTTTCAGCAATACAAATGATTCGGCCGCTATGTGGCGTGCGGCATTGAGGTTTTCCTGGCTCATGATCTCAGTCTTAGCCCTATCCTCATTGCAATATTTGTACGGATCAGCAAAAAGTCCGAGTTTATATTTAGCCTCTAAGATCCGGCGCACTGCTTCGTCAATGGTTTTAACGGTAACTTTGCCTTCGGCTACGGATTGTTTGAGGTAGTTATGAAAAACGGCACCCTGCATGTCCATATCAATTCCGGCATTGATAGCCGCTTCGCCTGCCTCCTTTTCATTGGCTACGTTACCATGCTGAACCATCTCTACAATGGCAGTGTAGTCGGTTACCACAAAGCCTTTAAAGCCCCATTGTTTTTTCAGCACATCATCAACCAACCACTTATTGGCAGTTGATGGAATACCGTTGATCTCGTTAAATGAGGTCATGAAGGTTCCTACACCAGCATCAACCGCAGCCTTAAACGGCGGGAAATAAGTTTCCCATAAACTGCGGTTGCTAATATCTACGGTATTATAATCACGGCCGGCGGTCACTGCGCCATATGCCGCAAAGTGCTTGGCACAAGCCATCACGGTAGTACCATCATAAGCCCTGCCCTGGAAACCTTTTACACGCGCCGCTGCTATTTTGCTGCCCAGCCACACATCCTCACCTGCGCCTTCCGCCACCCGGCCCCAGCGCGGATCGCGAGCTATGTCAACCATTGGCGCAAACGTCCAGTGCAAACCGTCGGCTGATGCTTCTTTAGCGGCAATGGATGCGCTCTTTTCCATCGCTGCCAGATCCCAGCTACAGCTTTCACCCAGCGGAATAGGGAAAATAGTTTTATGACCGTGAATCACATCATAACCAAAAATCAGTGGGATCTTTAACCGCGTATGCTCCACAGCCATCTGCTGTAGTTGGCGCGTATAAGCAGGTGTATAGGCATTAAAAATCGACCCAACCAAACCCTTCTGAATATCGTCCCGGTATCCCGCACGCATCGTTGGCCCTGTTGAGGCCATGTCGCTGGTGTATTGGGTAAGCTGACCAATCTTTTCGTCCAGCGTCATTTTGCCAATAAGGTTGTTTACAAACTGCTCCATTTTGGCGTCGCCCGCAGATCTTTGCTGCGCCATCACCGTCCCCGAAAAGAGGCCGATTGCCATGAGCGCTATTTTTTTCTTTGAAAACATATTGATGTCGAGATGTATAATACTTTTAGTTATTCAATGCGGGGGTTTGAAAGCCGAGTTTCCTGAGGCCGCCTTTTACCTCGGGGCAGCTCATAAATAATTTCCAGAGTAAGCCTGTACGATAATTTTCAATCATGGCAACAATCGGCCCCTGATCTATAGCGAGGTATGATTTAGCGTACCAGCCCTGTGTTTCATTAAAGGCATCTACAAAACCATATTCGCCCCAAATCTTGTCGCCCAGATCATAATAGAAATGACGCAACGCTTTCATCGAATATTCAGGCGTGTAGGGAAACGCTGATAAAGCTGCTGTTGGTGCAATAACGCCTACATCATTGGTTGGCGAGCTCGCTGTATAGCCGCCGTTAATATCACTGGCCGTAAGTCCCCAGCAATCGGGACCATAGCCTTTGAATTTCTTTGGGTTATCCACGCAGTAATCGTGGTTGATGAGCGTGTGATTTACGTTCTGCTGCCAGTAATCTGCATATTCATCTTTTAAGCCTTTGGGGTTTAAGCCCATAAAGGAATACTGTGAAAAGAACAGCGGACCGCCGTAGTCAAATCCTAATGGTAAAACATGTCCGTAAAAAGTTCTTCCGTTTTTAAAGAAATCGCTTTGCGCCCAGCCTCTGTGATATACGTCGTTGGCAATTGGATAGCGTTGACCGGATGCTGCGAGGACGTACACAATCATACACTCATTAAAGCCGTGAATAGGAAAGTTCATGGCCCATCCGTTATTGGGCGACCAATGCCAGTAAATGGCATCACGGCCACCCTGGGTAAACCAGTTCCATTCAATATCGTTCCACATCCAGTTGATCTTGTCGCGCACTTCACGCTCTTTGGGATTATCGGCATTAAAATACTGGCGGGCACATAGCAGGCCCTCAAAAAGATAGGAAGTTTCCACAATATCAGCGCCGTCGTCCTTGCGGCCAAAACGGATCACTTTGCCGGTGCTGCCATTTAACCAATGCGGGAAAACACCGTGAAAAGCATCGGCCTTCCATAAAAAATTAACGATCTTCAGCATACGGTCAACCGCCTGCTCACGGGTGATCCAGTTGCGGCTGGTCGCCACTACAATGTCCATAATGCCGAAGCCCGACCCGCCGGTGGTTACTACTTCGTTGCCATAGTCATAGGCTACGTTACTACGCTCACGGGCCAAGCCACTTTCCGGATGTGCGAAGTCCCAGAAATAGCGGAAAGTTTGCCGCTGAACCACATCAAGCAGCGCACTGTCCGACAGTCCTTTGATAATGCCTACCGGCTTGATGCCTTCACTTGTATTTTTACCCTTCGCCGATTTAGGTTGCGCAAAAGCTGTTGTTGTCAATAAAATTAAAGAAGATATGTAGAGTAGCTTTTTCATTTCCAATTCAATTAAAGGTTTGGTCCCTGGAAACCCAGGTTCTTCATTCCCGTTTTCACTTCCGGGCAACTCATAAATAAGTTCCAGAGCAGGCCGCTCCGGTAATTCTCAATCATTACGATGATCGGTCCCTGATCTATTGCCAGATAAGAATCGGCAAACCAGGCATCGTTAAGGCTAAAAGCATCAGTAAAGCCATATTGCCCCCAGATCTTATCACCAAGTTTATAGTAAAAGAAACGAAGCGCCTGCATGGACTGGGTAGGTGTATAAGGCAGCGATGAGATAGCACCGGTTGGGGCAATTACGCCTACATCATTAGTTGGCGAACTCGCAGTATAGCCTCCATTTATATCGCTTGCAGTTAATCCCCAACAATTGTCGCTGTAGCCGTAATAGCCTTTTGGGTTGGCTTTACAGTAGTTAAAGTTGATGAGCGCATGATTGGTATTTTGTGTTTGATAATTAGCATATTGGTCGGTCAAACCGGTTGGATTGATGCCAAGGAAAGAATAATGTGCAAAAAAAAGCGAACCGCCATAAGCAGGACCAAGCGGTAGCTGAATATTGTAATAACTATTGCCGTTTTTCATAGCGCCATTTTGCGCCCAGCCGTTGTCATAAACTAATTTCGGTACGGCATGTGTAGTTGACGAAGCGGCAAGCACATAGGTAATGAGGGCCTCGTTCCAGCCGTTGATCTGCATATTGCTGCTCCAGCCATAGTTAGGGCTCCAGTGCCAGTATAAAGTATTTTGTCCGTTCTGGCGGAACCAGTCCCACTCCACGCCATTCCATAAGGTATTGATGTCATTACGCAGATTGGTTTCGTCGGCGGTGGTGGCGTTAAAGTATTGTCTCGCGGTTAAAAGGCCCTGCATCAGGTAAGCGGTTTCTACCAAATCGGCGCCATCATCCTGCTGACTAAACGGAACAACTACCCCCGTAGCTCCATTTAACCAGTGCGGAAAAGCGCCATGAAACTTTTGTGCGGTATTTTTAAGGAAACCGACGATCTTCTGCATCCTTGCCAAACCATCCGCGCGGCTTATAAATTGCCTGTTCACCCCTGCAACGATAGCCATAATGCCAAAGCCGGAACCGCCTGTGGTAACTACGTCACCAGAAGTATTTCGTTCTCGTGCGAGTCCCGAAACGGGATGACCAAAGTCCCAGAAATATTTGAATGTTTGCTGCTGCACAAGAGTAAGCAGCTGATCATCACTAATAGTGGGAAACTTATTAGTTGAATCAATAGCAGTAGTGAGCTGAACCGTTACAGCGCTAAGCAGGCTGGCATTAGCTGTTGATTTAAGATCAGTAGAAATATTGAGCGTGTATTTGGTTATGGGTTGTAAAGCTGAAGGGATAATAACAAGCGTGTTGTCATTGTCCTCAAAAGAGGTTGTATAGGTAGCTGTAGTGCCTGCAGCACTTTTTATAGATACGCTATTAGCTACCGAAGCCTGATTAACCGCCGCAGAAAAGGAAACCTTAACAACCGGCGATGATTTTAAATTATAATAGCTAAACCCGTTGGAAACCAGGTTAACCTTAAGACCGGTAAAGGTAAAGGAAGCCGGTGGATTAGAATGAACTTGTGATTGCGTATCCTTTTTACAGGCGTACAATGCACAGGCTAAAATTAAAATGATATTAAAGGTAATATTTCTCATGCCAGACCTATTCACGCAGCATCATTGGCCGGGTTAAAATGAGGGGGCCCATAAAGCGGGCCACCCTCTTTAATTAATCAACTGTTATCTTCCTGCCAGTTCGAGGTTATATAAGGCGTTAACCTCGTTTTTACTGAGCGGTATGCTATAGAAACGAACTTGGTCCTCAACACCGGTAACATAACTGGCCCATCCCTGCGATGTGGCTCCGCCGGTAAGTGATGGATTGGTTTGAAACTGCAAGGTTCCGAACACCATCTTGGTAGCACCAGACCAATCAAGCGGAGCAAAACCTGTCGGGGTAACGGTACCCGCAACATTACCATTGTAATAAACGGTGATCACTCCTGCCGTGTCATCATAAGTAACGGCAATTTGTATCCAGGTACCCCAGGGCTTGCTTACACTGTAACCACCGGCCCAACCGTCGGCGCCCTTAATACCGGTTGCCCGGTTATAAACGTGCACTTTGAGCACACCGGTAGTTGCAGTACCACCGTTATCAAAAAAGATATCAAGCGTTCCCCAAAAATTTGGATCATCGGCTATGCTGAGCAGACCAACGGCTCCGGTGGTATTTTGCGGCATGTTTACCCAGGTACTCACGGTAAAGCTATGCAGGCTTTTAATAGCAGCCGGCACATCAGAAATAACATACCCATTGTTGGCACCCTGTAAACCCTGCCCCTTAACGCCGGCAGCAAAACTGGTTCCGGTAGCGGTGCCGGTTGTTGATGATAAACTGTCTTTTAAATTGCCACTGAAGGGCCAGTAGGCTACCAGCTTATCAGGATGGATGTCCTTTGAGTTGGTATAGCCAAAATATGATGGCGGCGGTTTGGGCGGAGCATAGCTTTTAGCATTAAATTCTTTCTGACATGATGAAAGCGTTAATCCTGAAGCAGCTACAAATGCCAATGCCGCTGTGAACTTATGTCGTAATGTGTTCATTGTAATAATTTTTAAGAATTAATAACCAGGATTTTGAGTTAACACACCTGCACTATTATCAATTTCATTTTGCGGAATGGGCCACACTTCATTTTTGTTGGCCTTCCATCCACGCGGGCCGAAGATTTGCGCTGCACGCCCCTGGCGGATTACGTCGAAGTAGCGGTCAAATTCCATGGCCAGCTCCACTCGGCGCTCCTGCCAGATGGCGTTACGTAGCGCGGTTTGGTCAGTTGTAGTAATCTTGGGTAAAATATTGGGATCGGTATTGGGCTTGCTCTGACGTGCGCGTGCCCTTACCATTTCTAATGATGCCAGCGCCTGCGCTGTTTGGCCCAATTCATTGGCCGCTTCAGCATTCATCAGTAACACATCTGCATAGCGCAGCACAATGAAATCCTGCTGGCAGCCTTCGTTGAAGCCTGATACATACTGGCTAAACGGCACATAAGATTTTTGGTTGTACATTGGATTATCACCGGCTGCTGGGATAACATCGCCTTCCGGCGTAGTTTCGCCTCTGAAAATGATTGTTGCATCACGACGAGGATCACCGGGCTCATAAGCAGCTGCCAGATCCGGACTTGGAACGTTAAAGCCCCAGCCTCCACCTGTAACGCCTCTTACGCCCTGCACCTGTGAGTACTGAGAATTTGAAGCAGCTGGATTGTTAGGGATCAACATACACTGTATTTCAAAGATCGACTCCTGGTTGTTCTTGTTATTGGTGCGGAACAACTGCTCGTAATCTGGGAACAAGGAGTAACCCAAACCCATTACCTGATTGGTATAGTTGAGTACATCGCTCCATTTTTTCTGGTACATAGCCACCTTTGCGTGTAAAGCAAGCGCAGCCCCTTTGGTAGCATGGCCTACATCCACGGCTGAATAGCTTTGTGGCAATACGGAGGCGGCGTCGGTAAGGTCCTGCTCAATGGCTGCCCAAACCTGCGCTTTAGGGGTACGCGGAATATTGTATTCGTTGGCCGCTTTAGGTACATGCAAACGCAGCGGCACATCGCCAAAAGCTCTTACCAGTCTGAAATAAGCATAGGCACGGATAAACTTTGCTTCGGCCAGGTAACGGTTCTTTAGCGTACCGTCCATATTGATGTTCGGAACGTTATCCAGTATTTGGTTAGCAAAGTTGATAATTTGATACTTGCCGGCCCAAAAGTCAGAAAGCTGACCTTCGCTTGAATTAGCCGTAAAAAAATGGAAATCATTCATAAAAGATGCGTCGGTAGGCGTACTACCTTTTTCCACATCATCTGATCCCATGCTTTCAACCGCAATAGGGGCAAAAGCAATGTTTTTCCATTCGTGCAGGTCGGCATACATCGCATTCACGGCAGATGTAGCGTCTGTTTGATTTCTCCAAAAAGTTGAAGCTGTTTGGTTGCCTGCCGGGTTTACGTTCAGAAAGCTCTTTTTACAGCTTTGAAATATTGTTAAAGATGCCAGTAAGCTTAGTCCAAGCAAATTTCGCATCAATGCTTTATCGTTTTTCATCTTTATTGATTAAAAAGTAACGTTCACACCAAAGTTGTAGGTCGCGTATAACGGGTATACATTAGCATCTATGCCCATATTTCCAACGGCTCCCCCAACTTCCGGGCTAAAGCCTTTGTAGCCGAAGATGTTAATAGGGTTCTGAGCATTGGCATATAACCTGATTTTTTGAATACCCAGGCTTCTTAATGTATTGGCAGGGAAAGTATAGCCAAACTGTGCATTCCGAAGACGGAAATAGGCGCCGCTTTCTACAAAGAAGGAGTTTGGATAAGAGTTAGCACTTGAACCTACGTTTACTGATGGATAGGTATTTGAAGTGCCCGGACCATGCCAGCGGTGTGCATAAAAATCCTGGGTAAAGTTTTCATTGCCATAACGGAAAGCAATGTTGGCATTGTAAACGCTTACATCGGCTACACCCTGGAAGTCAAGTTGCAGATCAAATCTTTTGTATGAAAAATAGGTATTGAAACCGTAGTAGTATTTAGGATTAGGGTTGCCTAAAACAACGCGGTCACGCGGATCTATTTTGCCATCTCCGTTGGTGTCCTGGTAAATAAAATCACCGGGGATAGCTGTGGGTTGCGTTCCCAATTGGGTAACCTGTTGTTGTGTCTGGTAAACGCCAACCACTTTGTAACCATAAAATTCACCGATAGGCTCGCCGGCTACGGTGCGAGTAGCCAGATAACCATTTGGCAAACCGTTACCGCCAGAATAAATAGGATTACGACCAGATACTACAGAGAGTAATTTATTTTGGTTGATGCCTAAATTAGCTGAAATTGAGTAGTTAAAATCCTTGCTTGGTTGATCTTTCCATGTTGCCTGAAACTCCCAGCCCCTGTTATCAATAGAGGCCTGGTTAGCCAGGATACTTCCAGAGTTGGTGCCGACTGATGTAGGGACTGGAACGGTGAAAATCGCGTCAACTGTTTTGCGATCATAATAGTCAGCTTCAACAGAAAGTTTGTTTTTCATGAAAGAAGCATCTACCCCGAAATCTGTTCCCTGAGATTTTTCCCAGTAGATTCTTGGTGGAACCACGGTATTAATGCTTGCTCCCTGATAAGGTTGCTGCGGATTTCCGAAAATGGCAGTAAGGTAAGGATCAGCTGAAACAACCTGGATAGAAGGGTTGATCGGCACAAATGAATTTCCGACCCTGCCCCAGCTTCCTCGTAATTTTAAATTATCAAAAATATGCTGGTCCTTCATAAAGTCCTCATTTGTAATTACCCAACCTGCACCGATTGATGGGAACCAACCGTAAGGATTTGGATAAAACTGTGAAGCACCGTCATGACGGATAGAAGCGTTTAACAAATATTTGTCTTTATAAGCATAATTAACACGAGCAAATTGGGATAACTGCCTGTTATGAATCTGCTGACCAGGATCTGCATAATAGGTTACGTTTGTGCCACTTGGAAAAGACGCATGCAAGTCGCCCTTGCCGGCATCAGTTACGCCATTGGCTTGCCCGTTAAGTTCGTAAGTACGGTTGTTATAGGCACTATAACCTAATAAGGCGGTAACCCTGTTGTCCTTATCCTGGTAGTCATAGGTCAACGTATTTTCCCATATCCAGTTATGAGTGTTGGTATGCGTTAAACTTAATGCTGTAGTGTTGGTGGTTTGCGCTACCGTGGCCGAATAGATAGGAGTAAAGTTTCGTGCCTCAGCCTGGCCTATATCTACGCCAAAGCTACTGCGCAATTTCAAATGCTTCAGGAAGGTTAACTCGCCGAAGGCATTACCGGTAAAACGATCGTTGTATGACTTCTGGTTAAAGAAATCCAGTGTGGCCTCTGGGTTATAATTATTGCCGTTACCCAGGTTATAGTCATTAGGATCACCATATTTACCCGTGTTATAGAACACAGGCAGTACAGGTGCTGCGCCATATAACTGGTGGAAAATACTGCCCGGTACATCTTTGGAGTTACTATGTAATCCGTTGGCATTATAACCCAGTTTTAATGATTTCAGTACCTGGAAGTCATTAGCCAAATGGAGGGTATAGCGTTGGTAATTATTATTTTTTACTAAACCGTCCTGATCAAGGTAACCAAATGAATAGTTGTAAGTAACCTTGTCGCTACCGCCACTAAGAGAAAGCTCGTGGTTGGTTACCAACGCATTTCTGAGGACCTGTCCGTACCAGTCGGTACCATTTCCAAAACTTGCAGGATTAGCGAATGGAGCAGGCGTAACATTATTGTAAGCATAGAGCTCATTAATAGCTGTAGCATATTCGGTAGCATTAGCCATCTTAACCTCATTGGTAGCTGCCTGCCAGCCTACATAACCGTTGTAGTTAATAACGGCCTTGCCCTTTTTACCACGATTGGTTGTGATTACCACTACACCGTTAGCCGCCCTTACACCGAAGATTGCGGTACTGGAGGCATCTTTAAGTACGTCAACACTTTGAATATCCTGCGGATTTAAGAAGCTGATATCGGTATACCAAACCCCGTCAACTACAAACAGCGGACTGGTGTTACCGTAATAAGTACCAAGACCGCGAATAGTGATTTGGGGTGAAGCACCCGGAGAGCCATTATTAACAACATCAACCCCAGCTACCTTACCTTGTAAAGCGCTTACGGGGTTAACGGAAGCTTGTTTAGCAATATCTGCGCCCTTCACCTGGCCAACGGCCCCGGTAACGTCAACCTTTCTCTGTGTACCATAACCTACTACAACAACCTGCTGCAGCTCGTTGGTTGAGGTTTGTATTTTAACATCAATAGTGGTGCGGCCCCCTACGGGAACATCTAAAGTGTTATAGCCGATAAAGCTAAATCTAAGGACAGCCGTTGCGGGTACAGAGAGCGTATAACCACCGTCTCCGCCTGTTTGTGTTCCTATTGTTGCTCCTCTTACTGTAACACTTACTCCCGGCATACTCTCGCCAGTTGTGGCATCGGTTACCTTACCATGTACAGTAAGATTTTGCGCCAATGCGGTATTAACAAAAAAGAAACACAATAGTACTAACCCTGAGAGTGTAAAAGTTCTCTTCATAATAAATGATTTTTTAGGGTTGAATAATTAATTGGTTTTTGAGTGTTCGAAGTTGGACAGATAATTGATCTTAAGCAAAAAAAGCTCCTCTACATTATTACATCACCTATAACTCACCTGCTCAAATGTTGTTTTTTAATTTTTATAACTACTTGATTATAAGATATTTGAACCATATTTAGTGTAAATATTACATACTACAAACTACCCCATCCCACCACACATCCCTTAAGAGGGTATGAGAGGTAATGATGTAGTAATATTTTGGCAGTTAAGCCAATTTGAGATACTTGCCCGTGCCTATGGCAACACGCAAGCGACTAAAAAAGAGTTTAACGGATGAGCAAATAGAGTTAAAAGAGTAGCGAGAAAAGTAGAAAGATAAAAATCATCAGTGTTACACAAATGTTAGTGTTGAATTAAGCTGATATATTATAGCACCCAATACACTAACTACCGTCAAGTAAACAGAAAGTTTCAGAAATTATAGCTCCATCAAAAACTCGACAAGATTCTTATCATGTTCGAGGTTGAGTTTCTTGCGGAGGCGATAGCGGCGGATCTCTACGCCACGGAGAGTGATATTAAGCAACGAGGCCATTTCCTTACTGCTCATATTCATGCGGAGGTAAGCGCATAATTTAAGATCGTTGGGCACAAGGTCTGGGTGTTGTGCTTTTAGTTTTTTAAAGAAGTTTTCGTGCGCCTCATTAAAGCTGGTTTCAAAGATGTTCCAGTCGCGGTCATCACTCATGCCCTCATCAATAACCTTTTGTATCCGGCGCAGTTGTTCTTCTGAAAGCCTTTTACCATTGGCATCCTTTAGCTGCAAAATCTCAGAACTGATCTTCTGCAGCAATTCGTTTTTGTAAACGATATTCATGGCCGAATTAGCCAGTTCGCGGCTCTTGCTGGCCAGATCCGTCTGTAGCTGCTCATTTCTGAGTTTAACCAGCTGCTGCTCACGTTTAATGGCTTCCTGCTTCAAAAACTCTTCCTTTTCGTGTTGAAGCTTTTGCTGTAAATGCAGCTGGTGTTTCCGCAATTTGAGTCGGTAGTAATGCCGTACTCCGTAGTACAGCAGCACCACTAGTAATGCATAGCAGAACATAGCGATTGTGCCGGCATACCAGGGCGCTAAAATGGTAAAGCTAAATTCGGTAACGGGCGAAACCACGCCGTCATTAATACGGGCCCTTACTTTAAACTTGTAAGTACCCTGGCCCAAGTTGGTAAACTCATTTTGCGTTTGCGCCGACCAGTCAGACCATTGCCTTGAGTATCCCTCTAAATAATACTGGTAACGGATCTTGGCCTGCCTGTAATAGGGTAAGGAATAGGTAATGCGCAGGTTATTTTCCGCAAAAGGTATTTCAACGCCTGAGCCCGCCCCATTTTCATTCATCACAGTGGCCTTGCCGGTAATGTTTTCCACCTCTCTGATCAATACCGGTGGCAGTGTTGTGCGGCTATTCACCAACGCATCTTCGTCGTTAAAGATCACAAAACCATCGTCAACGCTGATTAAGTAAATAGAACTGTTGATTCTGCTGATATTCTCATAATTCTGAACCATCCGGCCATTAAGTACACTAAAACGGTTGGAATCAATAGTGAGCCGGCCGGGGAATGACAAATCAGCAAGGGCCACTCTGCCATGATTGATAAACCAATATTTATGGCCCTCGGCAGGAATGATTTTATTCGCAGTAGAAAAGCTTCCGAGTTTGCTGTTGAGTTGCTTGTATTTCTCAAAGCGGTCGGCTATATCGTCATAAACATAGAACCCTGAATCTGACGAAAAAACAATGCGACTATCGAGGTTAAAGACGTTAATGTTATAGCTCCCCGGCAGGCCGAAACGCTGGTCATAATATTTTACAGCAGTTGCCCGCTTTAAATCGACACTAAGGCTGATGCGATAAATGCCCTTATAGGCATGGCTCACCCAGATCTGCCCTTTGTTGTCCTGCTCTACGTATCTTGAGGGTTGGTCGAAACCACTAATCTTATAATCAAATGCCCAATTGCCCCCGGCATCTTTACGATAAACCACTAACCCCGTATAGGTGCCTTGTATGAGCTGATCTTTATTGAAATTTTTAATGGTCCAACCACCGTTAACATCAGAGATTCTGCTGATGGCGCTGCCGTTTACCTGGTAAGTGCCATTGTTGTGTCCGCAAAGCAGACGGCCATCAAACAGCGACAGGTCCCATACCTGCCCCTGTGAGCCAGGAATGAGCTTAAAATCAAATGACTGAAAAAGACGGCTATTGCCACCTGCCTGCCAGTCGCTGTAAAAAAGGCCCTGGTTGGTACCCAGATAAATTTTATTATCGTGAATAAGACTGGAGTAGACGGTTCCGAAGTGGCCGGTTTTATCGAAATAAAAATACAGCGGTGAATTGAGCTCAATGCGGTCAATACCATTATCCAGGCCCGCCCACAGGTTCAGTTCGCTGTCGGTATATAAACTGAGCACCGTATTATTCTGCAGTCCGCTCGACTTATTGATCTGCTGAACAAGGTTACCGCCGGCATCAACAATAATTACCCCATTTAAAATGGTGCCAAATGCAAAATATTTACCTCCTACTACCGCGCCGTTGTTCAGTTGATAAGTTTTCAAAAAATCATTCGCCTGATTAACCCACGGGCTGATCTTTACGCCATCGTAAATAAACAAGCCGTTTTTCGCCGTTCCTATTAGAAATTGACCCGACTTAAAGGGTAGGATGCTGAGCACGCCAGTATTGCCCAACACTTCACTGCCGGGAATGGGCTTCAAATGATCGTCAATAAGCTCCGATAAGCCTGCATTGATCTGCTCCACAAAGTACCGGCTGCCGGTTTTAAATAAGAAGAGATAGGGCTGCAGCGCCTTTACTACCTTGATATGATTGTTTTGCAGAATATAAATTGAGCCGAAGGTTTGAAACAGAATACGATTGTGGTCAATATAGATCTTCCAAACTTCTTCATTAAGCGGGTATTTAGCTGGAATGAGCTTCGTTAGTGAGTGATAGATCAGTTTTCCCTGATTGTTATGCTGCCAGTAACCAAACTCACCAAAGCCCCCGCTGTAAATTTTACCCTTGCCATCGGCCACTACCGACCGAACTATTAAACCATTAGGCATTCGGTAGGACTGCCAGTACTTGCCGTCGAATGACAATAATCCCTCAGAATTACCAAAGTACATAATGCCATGCTCGTCACGGGTAACCGCCCAGTTCTGGTTTCCTGATTGGTACAGCGCTTTGGTATAATTTTGCACATAGGGTACGCCAATGCTTTTTATATCGGCCGCGTAGCCGCGTACAATACAGCAAACAAAAAGCATCAATAGAATAACTCTGCGCATGAAGATGGCCCCTATAGGGGCATTTGTAGTTTAATTGGTCAGTTAAAAATACATTTTGTTATTAAAAACATAAAGCTTACCGTTTAAGATAAGCTTTATATTCTTTATAACACAAGAACGGCGCCTTATTCAGCCAGTTCTATCTTTTTACCTTTTACGTTGACAGGCTGCGGAACCTTTACATAATAGCCGGTACCATCATAAACACGCTTGCGGGGATGCGACTTGCAGGCATCGCTACAACAACCATCTAATTCCCAACCGCACTCTTCGCACTGGGTAAAGTGTTCATTACACTCCGGATTAGCACAGTTGATCATTTTATCAGTGGCCTTTCCGCAATTGTAACATTTGGAGATCACCACCGGATTTACGGAGTTAACCTCCACGGCTAACCGGTTATCAAAAACGTAGCATTTACCTTCAAAATCTTTACCGCCCGCTTCCTTACCGTATTTAATAATGCCGCCGTGCAGTTGGTAAACATCTTCAAAGCCTTCGTGCAGCAACAAGGCCGATGCCTTCTCGCATTTAATACCGCCTGTGCAATAGGTTAAAATCTTTTTGCCCTTGTATTGTGCCAGCTCGTTGATCTTCTCCGGAAAATCGCGGAAGTTTTCGATGTCCAACGTTATGGCATTCTTGAACTTGCCAAGAGAATGCTCATAGTTGGACCGAACATCCAGGATTACCACGTCGTCGCGGTCCTTCATTTCCATAAAATCCTTTGGCTCCAGGTGCTTGCCTGTTTTAACCTGAGGATTAATGATACGCGGATCACGCAGACCAGAGTGAACAATCTCCTCCTTATAGCGAACATGCATCTTTACAAAAGACGGCTCGTCCACTTCATCGATCTTAAATTCGGTAGCGGCAAAACGAGGATCAGCATGCACGGTGTCCATGTAGCTTTTACAAGCCTCTGGGGTACCTGAAACAGTGCCGTTAAGCCCCTCATCGGCCACAATAATACGTCCTACTAAACCCAGATCTTTACAAAATTTAAGATGGTCGGCAGCAAATTGCTCCCCATCTGCTATTGTCGAATAACAATAATAGAGTAGTGTTTGATACTTTGCCATAAATACATTGATGCTGCTGCAAACAGCGTTAAATGCGGTGCAAAGATAGGGGTTTGATTTCGGATTTCGAATTTTCGATTTCGGATGTTTTTAAATGCGAAAGTTGGGATCGTCTTGAACTCGAATTTAATCGGATTTTAAGAATTAACCTTGTCAAATAGCGGACTTACCATCATAATATGCGTGAAAAACAAAATCCGAAATCGAAAATTCGAAATCCGAAATCGTTCCCCCTTTAGGGGGCCAGGGAGCTTATTTGATTCCATAGAATATCCTCAGCCCATTAACCACCCTATGATTGCCGGCATAGGCCACGCCATAGTCCACACGGAAGAAGAAGCGTTTAAGGCCCACGTAGAACTCAGAGTAGTTTTGGCGGCCGGTTTGCTCGGTGAGGTAATTAAAACCTACTATTTCTTCGAGTTTTAAAGCCCGGATACCAGGGATCTTGTTGAGGAAGAAACCCGAGAAATTATGCTCGTAGTGTGCCTCAATAAAGGCCCTGTCGGTACTGTAAGTATAAAAAGGCAGGAAGTGGAAGTTGCCAATATCAGGATTAAACACCGTTCCCTGGTTACCCAGAAAGTGGTTGTAATCCATAAAATACAGACTTTTGTGATTAAAGAAATCACCTACGGTAAGCCGGTAGGCCGATGCGCCCCACAAACCAAACAGCAAGCGATCATCATAAATATCTATCGAACCGAAGTCATAATTTACGTCGGAACCTAAAACGCCGTTGATTCCTTTACGATAATTAAGCCTGAGGTTTGGATAAATAGTAGGTTCATAAAAGCGACCATCGGGCCGGTCGATATAGCGCTGGTCAAAAGTAAAAGTAAGCGAGGTTCTGAAAGTCAAAGCCTGGTTATCAGGGAAAAGTGGCGTGTGGTCGTCTGCCGGGGCTTTTGGATCAACCAAAGGATTATTGGATGTATAATGAGCCTGGGAATTAAAAATATGGTTAAAGGAAATATTATAAAGCTGTTGCCGGTTGGCATATGATAATTGCGCAAACCATAATATGCCGTTAGCCAGTTCGCGCTGATATGCCAGCAGGCCCCATTGGGTATGATAATATTTAACATAGTTGCTTCCGCCCAACAGGGTGCTCAACGTGTTGAAGAATAACGACCGGGTACCAGCATTGCTCAAATCAAAGATATCGCTGCCGAAACTGGCGTACCAATAGCCCTGGTTTATGGGATCAAAATTATAGGTAGCATGAATGTTAGCATCAAAACGTTTGGCAGCAAACCCATATTTTACATCCGGACTGATGGTGAACGACCGCCCGTAGGTGAGCGCTTTGGTATAATCGACATTTAAATTCAGACCATATCCCTCAACAGTATTGTAAAAGATGGTCTCATAAAGCGGATGCACATGGAATACGTCGTTCTTTTCCCGGTCAAAATTATTGTAGCCAAAGAGTACGTAGGGCAAAAAGGTAAAGGAGTTTTTTGCCCGCTGTAAAGAATCCTGGTATTGGGGTGTGGCTTTATGCGCGGCAACGCTATCTTTAAAGCGGTAATCTCTCAGCTCCTGGTGTGTAAGCGGAACGGGGCGGTTACGCGTCCAATAGGCGTTACCTTTATGGTTGGCATCGCTGTCAATACGCATCACCTGGCCGTTAAAGAAATGCTGCGGAAAATCTACATTGATCTTATAGTTGTTGTAGACCGCCAAATAGTAGCCGTTAAACTTAAAGCCCAACACATTACCTTCAAAGGTATATTGCATAGACTCCGGCATCCAGTAATTATCCTGTACCGGCACAAATTGCTGACTGATCTTGAGGGTATCTACAAAATTGAGGTTGTTATCTTTAGTGAGATAAAGGTCTACAGAATAAATACGCCAGTCGCCCTCGAGTATGTAGATAAACCCACGGTAAACCGGGTCGTGTTTGCGTTTGGGGATTACTTCAATCCTATCAATGGTATGGCCATTCTCTACAGAAACGCCCAAAAGCTTATACTGATAGTACGTCATGGCATTATCCGCAACCGGCGAGATGAAACCCCGCGGACTGAGACCATGAATTTCAAACATGTTCTTGTAGAAGTTTGCTTTCAGATCTGAAGCCTTGTTGAAGCTGAACGCTGTATTCTCACCAGCTACTTTTGAGGCAATCATAAACTCGCGGACTTTATCAGGCGCTTCAAAATTAAATTCAGACAACGACTCGGACTGGTATAGAATACCCTTACCCGTTGAATCAAGCTCAAGTACATGAGCAACATCTTTGCCTACCAGTTTCTTTGGGGCCTTAACAAGGTGCTGTACGCCTTTCACATAGGCGGCACAAGTGTAACTTTTTATTTCGTCGAGGTAATACTTGCGTTTGGCAATCACCTGCTTCATAATATCATGAGCAGGATCATCTTTGGAGGCTTTTACCGTTACCGGCTTTAATTCAAACACTTGTGCAATCAGCTTTACATCATGCCTTTCATCCTGATTGCCAATGGTGATCTTTTCTGTTCTTTCCACATAACCTACATTGCGGTAAACCACATTGTAAGTACCCGGATTAAGTTTAAACTGATAAAGGCCGTCTTCGTTGGATACGGTACCATAAGTAGTATTTCGAATATAGACGGAAGTAAAGCTTACGGGATTGCCCTTCTGATCGGTAATACGCCCTGACAATAAATAGGTCTGGGCTTTAGCGGGCAGCGCAAAGTAGAGAACAAATATGAGTACGAAATATTTCGGCATATAATAATGTCTGTAGAATAATATTTGCGACCTAAATGTTTGTTTTGACATTCATTTTTTGTAAGACATCGCATCCGAATGCAAAATGATGGTTAATTTTACCGCCGTAAAATGGTTTGATTATGTACGAAACGCTAAAGCCGGTATTACAACAGGAGCTTGCAGAAATTGAAAAGGCAGGCCTGTATAAAAAAGAAAGAATCATCATTTCGCCGCAGGGAGCTGAGATTGAAGTAGAAGGCGGTAAAAAAGTGATTAACTTCTGTGCCAACAACTACCTGGGGCTGTCATCCAATCCTAAGGTTATCGAGGCTGCAAAGGCAACGATCGATGCGCACGGTTATGGAATGTCGTCTGTACGCTTTATCTGTGGTACGCAAGACATCCACAAGGAGCTGGAAAGAAAAATATCCGAGTTTCTGGGTACAGAAGACACGATATTGTATGCTGCGGCCTTCGATGCAAACGGTGGAGTTTTTGAACCATTGTTTAACGAGCAGGATGCGATTATTTCTGACGAGCTTAACCATGCCTCCATCATTGACGGCGTTCGTCTGTGCAAGGCCCAGCGTTTACGATATAAGCACGATGACATGGCGGACCTGGAAGAAAAGCTAAAAGCGTCTCAGGATCTGCGCCACCGTATCATTGTAACCGACGGGGCTTTCTCTATGGATGGCACCATCGCCCAGTTAGATAAGATCTGTGACCTCGCCGATAAATACAAGGCACTTGTGATGATAGACGAAAGCCATTGCAGCGGTTTTATGGGTAAAACCGGCCGCGGTACGCATGAGTATTTTGGTGTAATGGATCGCATTGATATTATTACCGGAACCCTTGGTAAAGCCCTGGGCGGTGCATCCGGCGGTTTTACGTCCGGTCGGAAAGAGATTATTGATATGCTGCGTCAGCGTTCGCGTCCATATCTATTCTCTAATACCCTTGCCCCTGCTATTGTTGGCGGTTCCATCGCCGTACTAAATATGCTGAGCGAAACAACCCAGCTGCGCGATAAGCTCGAAAGCAACACCAAATACTTCCGCCAAAAAATGACGGAAGCTGGCTTTGATATTAAGCCAGGTGTGCACCCCATTGTACCTGTGATGCTTTATGAAGCTCAATTGGCCCAGGAGTTTGCAGCCAGGATGCTTAATGAAGGTATCTATGTGATCGGTTTCTATTACCCGGTAGTACCGCAGGGCAAGGCACGGATCAGGGTGCAATTATCCGCCGCCCATGAGCAAGAACACCTGGATAAAGCCATTGCGGCATTTACCAAAGTGGGTAAAGAACTTGGCATGCTGAAATAATACGTACACATTTTTTATATTTGTACGTATAGTAATATTATGGCAAAGCTGACTTTAAATATTGAGCCCGACCAAATAGAGCGAGTAAAGAGATATGCTTCGAGACATCATACCAGCGTTTCAAAGTTATTTTCTGACATTATTAACAAGATTACCGAAAACGAAGAAAAGTTAGAAGACAATGTCTTGTTAGAAAAATATAAAAATATCGAAGTCCCTGAATGGATTAAAGAATTAACAGGTATTGTTAAACTGCCTGAAGGAACAACTTACGACGATGTCCGATACAGCTATTTGAAAGACAAATATGGCTTATAGTCATCTTTTTGCAGATAGCGACATTTTGTTGGATTTACTTTTGGATAGAAATCCTCTTTACACTCAGATATTACTTTACGAGACAGAAAAAAGAGGGCTTAAATTAAGCACTTCAACGTTAGTGATAGCTAATATATACTATATTTTATCAAAAGTCACGGGCGCTGCGAACGCAAAAGCGCAAATCGGTAAACTACTGAACATCTTAAATATACTGCCGGTAGAAAGTGAAGCGATTACATTAGCCTTACAAAGTAATTTCAAAGACTTTGAAGATGGTGTGCAATATTTTGTCGCCAAAAAGTATTTATGTCACGTTATCATTACCCGAAACATTAAAGATTATAAATATTCAGAAATTCCCGTTTTAACCGCTCAGGATTTTCTTAAAACATTATAGAATAGAATGGAAGAACAACTTTCTCAATACACGGCGGAGATCAATGCCTTTTCACCAGCTAATGCTGACGAATTGGAGACCTTCCGTATCAAATACCTGGGTTCAAAAGGAATTATTAAAGATCTTTTTGAGCAGTTTAAAACAGTAAGCCCGGAAGAAAAACGTACCCTGGGTAAAGTGCTTAACCAGTTTAAGCAATTAACTGAAGCACGCTACGCGGAATTAAAGGAGCAATTTGAATCGGCCGCCGATACTTCAAAATCAGACCAAGATCTTACTTTACCTGGCGAAGGCTTTGCGGTAGGCTCTCGCCACCCGCTTTCATTGGTGCGGAACGAGATCATCGACATTTTTAAGCGTCTTGGTTTCGTAGTGGCCGAAGGTCCTGAAATTGAGGACGATTGGCACAATTTCTCGGCGCTTAATTTCCCAGAGGAGCATCCAGCGCGTGATATGCAGGATACCTTCTTTATCAAAAAAAACAATGGTAAAGACGATATCGCCCTACGTACACACACCTCTTCGGTACAGGTAAGGATGATGGAGAATGGTAAACCGCCGTTCCGTGCTATTATGCCGGGCCGTGTTTACCGTAATGAGGCTATTTCTGCCCGTGCACACTGTTTCTTTCACCAGGTTGAAGGTTTATATATTGACGAGAACGTATCATTTGCCGATTTAAAGCAAACGTTATATCACTTTGTGCAGGAGCTTTATGGCGAGGGCACTAAAGTACGTTTCCGGCCGTCATACTTTCCGTTCACGGAACCTTCGGCGGAAATGGATGTATCTTGCAGTATCTGTAAAGGCGCGGGCTGTAATATGTGTAAACACACCGGCTGGGTTGAAATTTTGGGCTGCGGTATGGTTGACCCGAACGTTCTTGAAAACTGCGGTATTGACAGTAAAAAGTATACCGGTTTTGCTTTTGGTATGGGAATTGAACGAATTGCTAATCTAAAATATGTGATCAGGGATCTGCGTTTATTCTCTGAGAACGATGTTCGGTTCCTGAACCAGTTTAAAACAGAACTGATATGATAAAACGGTGGGGGTTGATGATATTGATTGCGATAAGCGCAATTTCGTGCGGTAAAGACAGCAGCAATGTACCAAGTGTTTCTGTTGATTTTGAAGCGCCGTTAACAGACCCCCGCCTTAGCAAATTAAACTCTCCGGGTGGCGCAGTAATGGTGAGTGGTTATGGAGTGGCCGGGTTGATCATCTATCACGAACCAGATGGCACTTATGCGGCTTATGATCGCTGCAGCAGCTATCAACCTCAAAACAAATGCGCTGTTACCCTGGATAATACCGGATTTACCGTAACCGACCCCTGCAGCGGATCAAAATTTTCTTTGCTTGATGGTACCCCTACCAAAGGACCGGCAACAAAGTCATTACGGGTTTATACGGTATCTGTGAGTAATTTTCAGATATTTGTCACAAATTAATAAATGGAAGCTGACAAAATTAAAGAAAGCATTAAGCGGGCAGCGCAGGAATTGTTCCGCAAATTTGGTTACCACAAAACAAGCGTCAACGAGATTGCTAAAAAAGCCAAAATTGCCAAAGCTACCATTTATAAGTATTTCGACAGTAAGGAAGATGTGCTCCATGCCCTGCTGATGGACTACATCAAAGTTAGTGTTGATGACCTGATTAATACCAACACCCCGGATATGGATGAGGAAGCCCACCTGAGCAACCTCATTATGAAAACCTGCCGACTCTCTTACACCGTTTGTAATGAATTTATTGGCTGGGACTTTATCCGCGAGTCAACTAACTCGCAGGAGTTCTTGAAAAACCTTTCCAACGAGCTGGAAGATCTGCTCGTTCACTCCTTTACGCAGGTTGGCGGCATGCGCAAAAATGAGTCGTACCAAAAGCGCATTCGTTTCCTCATCAAATGCAGCAAAAGTATTGTGTTTAGCTTCGCCTTCACCTCAGTAAGCGACTCTGACGTACGCAAGAACTTTGTATCCTTTCAAAAAGAGATCCTGCCCTACCTGGTTAAGGCTGCTATAGCCGTATAATTTTTTAGAAAGAATTTATTTGCAAGTAACATTTTTTATCATTTACTTTGAAATACAAAGTTCTTTCTAATGGAAGAAAAACAAATACAAGATGATCTCCTCTCCATCCGCAGCATGATGGAGCGCTCCACAAAGTTTATTTCGCTCAGCGGTTTATCTGGCGTATTGGCCGGTATCTATGCTCTTTTCGGCGCAGCATGGGCCTACACTATTATCTATAGTAGCTCTGGTTTTAGCGGCCAGCGTGATTACGCAACGGCTGATATTCCTGCCCGGCCTCAAAAACTTATCCTGCTTGCTTGTATCGCGGTGGGTATCCTTGTTGCATCGGTGCTTACGGGCTTAATCCTTACTGCACGCAAGGCCAAAAGAAAAGGACAATCTATTTGGGGTAAAACCAGCAAGCAGTTGCTGTTTCAAATGACCGTACCCCTAGTAGCCGGCGGATTATTGGTATTAATTTTATTGACACGTCATTATTATGGCATAACTTCGCCCGCCATGCTGATCTTCTATGGTCTGGCGTTGATAGGTGCAAGCAATTTTACCTTTAGTGATGTTAAGTACCTCGGCCTTACCGAAGTTTTGCTCGGACTTATAGCGGCCTGTCTGCCCGGCTACGGTCTTATATTCTGGGCGCTGGGGTTTGGCGTGCTGCACATTGTTTACGGTACTATTATGTATTTCAAATACGACAGGTGAAAGTTCCTTTCGAAAATCTAAATAAAGCATTTGAAAACCGCGTAAGGTTACAGATCATGAGCGTGCTAATGGTTAACGAACGCTATGATTTTAACTCCCTGAAAGAACTGTTGGACATTACCGACGGTAATCTGGCCTCGCATTTAAAAGCACTGGAAAAAGAAGATTATATCAAAGTAAACAAATCGTTCGTAGGACGAAAGCCGAATACCAATTACGAAGCATCAGAAAAAGGAAAGGATGCTTTTCGTAAACATCTGGACGCTATGGAACAACTCATCAGGCAACAGAAATTGTAACGATCTTTTAATCGAAAAACCTATTGCCGCTACTTATCCTTTAATTCAAACACGATGTCATCAACCGACCTGTTAAATTATGCCAAGCGTCTTAAATCCATTGCACATTTGGGTTTAACCTATGCTAACGATGATTATGACTTGGAACGCTATCGTGAAATAGAGCAAATTAGCCTGGAGATGATGGCGATGGCGACAGATTTTTCGTTGAAGAAACTTTCACTCTATTTTAATAGTGAAAAGGAATACATTACTCCCAAAGTTGACATCAGGGCGGTAGTTTTTAATCATCAGGACGAAGTTCTACTGGTTAAGGAAAAAGCGGATGGCAAATGGTCGCTCCCCGGAGGATGGGCTGACATTGGCCAGTCGCCCAGCGAAACAGCAGTAAAGGAAGTATTGGAAGAAACCGGATTTGCTGTAGAACCAGTTAAGTTACTTGCCGTTCTGGACAAGCGCTGCCATCCTCACCCACCGCAGCTGGACTATGCATACAAGATTTTTATGCAATGCCATATTTTAAGTGGTGAGTACCACCAAGCGTTTGACATTCTCGACATTGGCTACTTCCCGCAAAACAACATTCCGGATCTATCGCTTCACAGGGTATTACCTCAGCAGATTGATCTGATGTTTGAATATCTGCATGATCCTGAAAAACAAGCCCATATTGATTAACAACATCATCACGCGACTTATAGTCAACAAAACCGGGACTATATTTTTTTACCCAACTGCTTTGAAATACAAAGTACTTTTTAATAAACAATCATGATAGAAGAAGAACAACAACCTAAAACATTTATGGACTGGCTCCGGGAGTCGGTTGTGGTTAAACTGGCATTTATTTGCGTATTGGTGATCGCGCTCCTTATTCCTTCAGTCTGGATACAGGGGCTCATTACTGAACGCCAGTCGAGGCAGGCTGATATGGCTAAAACGGTATCAGATCAATGGTCGGCAAGTCAAATGATACAAGGACCGGTGCTGGTAATTCCCTATAAAAGACTCGCCAGTGGTATGGATACTACAAAGGGCAAAGAGGTTATTGAGAACCTGTACCTGTTGCCGGAAAACTTAAAAATTGCAGCGGATGTGAACGGCGAAAAGCTTCATCGAGGCAGTTTCGATGTGGCGGTTTACAATTCACAAATATCCGTTTCTGGCAATTTCAACATGCCCGATCTCGTCAAGATTTCGCTTTCACCTCAACAATTGCTATTAAACAAGGCTCATCTTGAATTCGCCATCAGCGATCTTAAAGGACTTAAAACCAATCCGATGATCAATATCAAAGGCGTTAATATTGCTGCCGAACCTGTATTTAACCGTAACGATGTTTTTGACAATGGCTTGCAGGCTGCAATGGACCTTAATAATAATACAGGCCCTATACCTTTCAGTTTTAAGCTTGACATCAAAGGCAGCCAGGAGTTAAGCTTTTTGCATGTGGCAAAAACTACCGATGTGACCGTAAAAGGTAACTGGCCAAGTCCAAGCTTTGGTGGCCGTTACCTGCCCGATGACCGCAAGGTTGATAGCAAAGGTTTTAGCGCACACTGGCGGGCTTTGTATTATAACCGGCCCTATCCCCAGGAATGGGTGGCTAACGACACACTGCTGACTAGTAAGAAAAACGTTGAACAGGCTTCATTTGGTGTAAAGCTGATCTTGCCAGTAGATCAATATCAAAAAACGATGCGCACCACCAAATACGGCATTCTGATCATTGTGCTTACGTTCACCTCCCTGCTGCTTACCGAACTTATTCGCAAACAGCGTGTACATGCGTTCAACTATTTATTGATAGGCGCGGCCATGGTCATTTATTATACGCTGCTCCTGTCCTTCGCCGAGCAGGTAGGTTATAACCTGGCTTACCTCATCGCTTCAGTGGCAACCATTGGTTTGGTATCCTGGTTTATTTCATCATTGTTAAAAAATACAGCAGCGGCGGCCATGTTCGCCTTTATACTGACCATATTTTACGGGTTCATTTTCATCATCATCCAATTGGAAGATTTGTCCCTGCTGATCGGTAGTATAGCGCTATTCATTATTGTAGCCATACTGATGTATGTTTCCAGGAAGATCAACTGGGAGCATCACTAAAAGATATTCACACCTAAACCAAGTCGAAGTTTATCGCAGGCGCGAGGCCTGCTATATTCTTCTTTCTAAAACAAAACTGCTCCCCCGCAATCGCTGGGGTCCCGCCCGCGGCCTCTGGCCGAAGCTTACTATCTAATCAGATCAGGCCAGAGGCCTGATGATAGTAATTACTCGGGTGGACCCGAGCAATTGCGTCTGGGCATATCATTAGTCGGTTTATCAACACTTTTAATAAGACATCGGTGCCGGCTGACTACCTCTTACATTAACAATAGTACGGTTTATATAAGGATACAAAGCGATCAACAATATGGTAATCAGGATGAGCCAGCTGATCATCTGGTAATAATCCATAGCAAAACGCAACTGGGTTTGGACGGCTACTGAGCGATTTAGTAATCCGTTGGCAACCCGTGCGGCATTAGCCGGAGCCATTCCTTTGCTTATTAACAGCTGACGATAAGCCGTCATCTTTTGAACCACTAAAGGGTTAGCATCGGTAATATTATCGAGAAAACGATTATAATGTTCGCTTTGCCGGTAAAGCTGGAAATAGTTAACCAAAGCAATGCTGCTGCAAAAACCGGTGAACCTGAAAAATACACCTGTTGCGGAAGCCATGGTGCCTAATTGGGTCGGCACTGAAGACACCATAAAAACAATGATCGGTGCCATCACCATGCCGGCTCCCATGCCCTGCACAATCAGCGGAATAATATAGCTTGACGCGTTGGCCTGGGAATTAAAAAGAAAAAGCATCCAAACGTGAAACACCAGCAGCAGCGAAAACCCCATGAGCCAGACCTGACGCATCGGCCTTTTAAGTACAATAAGCCTTGATGAGACTACCACGCTAAGAATAACGCCCACCATGTTAGCAGCCAGGATATAGCCCACATGTATCGGGTCCATTCCCATAACAGCACCGAAATAGGAGGAGGTAACACCTAAGGCCCCCCGAATGATATAGAGTATAAATATGAGCAGTGCCCCAATTCTGAAATTGGTGTACTTAAACACATCCAAACTCAGATAAGCACGCTTGAGTTTCCTTTGCCTGATGATGTGCAGCGCAAGAAGAACAACTATAGCCAACGCGCTCAGTTTTATCCTTGTATCTTCAAACCAGTAATACTCCTGTCCGTAAATCAAAACGTAACCGATCAGGCATAAGGCCACGGCATAAATTAAAAAACTGGCAAAGTCGAGCTGATAAAGCGGAAACTTACGGTTAAGCCTAACAGGGTTCATCAAAACGGTTACAAGGATAGCTCCCGGAACATAAGCATAGATAAGGCACTTGTATAGTACATTAAAATCAAAGGCATTTAACAGCGGAGCGGTAACCAGCGTAGTAAATGGCGAAATACAAAGGAGCACACAATAAAACACAGAATAGCCAATCTCCCTGGCGCGCGCGCTGTGTAGGCGACCAAAGATCAGGGTGATGACAATACTGGTTGAAGCACAGTTTGACATCCCCTGCAGAAACCGGAAAACAAAGATCACAAACAGGTTTTGCGAATGATAAATAACGAGCGACGTAAGTATCTGCAAGGCAGTACTGATCAGAAAGTACTCCTTGGTTGCGATGTAAGTAAAAAAGCGGCGTTCAAGAGCGAAAAAGCTCGCTACTGCTGCATAGAACAACACCATGGAATATTGTACATCCGTAGGTTCGATGCCGTAATAACCTGCCGCACCGGCTACACTGGCCGTGGAAAGGCCAAAGAGCGTCATACTGGGTAATAGAATAATAAACAGCACCGACCGTATGAGCCACTCCGGCGCCCATGATTTAAAAACCGGTTTCTTATTTGCCATTAGCTATAGTATCTGATTTTGGAATTGAAACGTTAGCGTTCATACCTGATCTGAGTGGATCAGTAACATCCCTGTTATCGGTAAGCATAATGCGCACCGGTATGCGCTGAACTATCTTAACAAAATTTCCGGTTGAGTTATCCGGCGGCAAAAGCGAAAAGCTGGAACCGGTAGCCGGCGACAAGGACAAGATACTACCGCGAAACTTTTTACCGGGGAAAGCATCAACTTCTATCTCTGCCGGTTGCCCAACGTGCATGTGCCTTACCTGGGTTTCCTTAAAATTGGCAATTACCCATTTTCCCGAAGCCCGGTCAACAATATAGGCAAGTGTTTGCCCCACCTGGATCAACTGGCCGATCTGTATGGTGCGGCGTCCCATTTTCCCATCATAGGGGGCGGTAATTACCGTATAGCCTACGTCAAGTTTATTACGGTTAAGCACGGCCTGTCTGCGTTTTATCTCTGCTTGCAATACAGCCCTTTGCACTTTGGTATCATTGACTTTGGAAAGTGACGTTTTGTAATTATCGAGTGTGGTCTGGTAGTCGGACTTAGCAACTTCATAAGCGGTTTTCATATTCTCAACTTGCTGCTGCGTTGCGGACTCCACATCGAATAACTTTTGATAACGGTCGTAATCCTGTTTGGTCTTCCACAAGCGGGCCTTAGCTGCCGCAATTTGAGCCTGATTAACCTTTGAAGCCTCTGCAGAAGTTTCAATATTGCTACCCAAAGCCTGCAGTTGGGCGCGGGCATTGTCCAAAGCAGCATCAGCTTCTTGCTGCTGAAACTGGTATTCGCTATCGTCGATCACTGCAAGTGTGTCGCCCTTTTTAACATCCGGGTTCTCCTCGTACCTGATCTCTTTAATATAGCCTACTACCCTGGAGTTGATCGGATTGATATACTCCTGTACCTGGGCATCGTTAGTATCCTCGTACTCAAAGCTATGTATCAGCGTGACCACTCCCCATACAGCCAGCGCCAGGGCAATAGCGCCGGCTATCCAGGCCGTTACACGCGTGATCAGCAGATCGGTTCTATTCTGATTAATGTTAGCGGTGTTCATATGTTTTAGAGGTTTCCTATTGCGTTTTGTAATTGATAGTATTGCATTTGTGCGGATATCTGCGCGGCAGCAAGGTCAAAACGGGTTTGCAATAACTGCGTATTGGCATCGAGCAGATCAGTCACCAGCGAGAGTTGATTGAAGTAAGTATTGTTAACGATCCGGGCATTTTCAGTGGCCTGCGTCACATTGGTACGGGCAACATTTACCTGTCTGAGCGCCTGTTGAAAGCGCAAATAAGCTTCGTTAACCTGCTGACGCACTTGGTCAGCGGTGTTGCTATGCTCTACTTCCTGGCGCTTGTAATCCAATTCGGCGGCTTTTTCCTTGTGCTTATTATAATAGAATGATGAGATAGAGAAGCTGGCCTTCACGCCATACATACCCAGGCCGTAAAAGTCGGCAGAGTACGGGAAGAACTGTATTTGCGGGTAGGTATAAGCATAATTAGCAAACAAGCCCACTTTGGGGGACACGTTGGCTTTTACATCCTTAAGCTGCAAGGCCTTCAGCTCAGTTTCTTTTTCGGAGATCTTGTATTGAAAGGCGTGGTTAACAGCGAAATTCAAATAGTCATCATAAGGTCGCAAAACGATCGAATCGGCAGTTAACCGGTCCACCGGATTAACGTTTACGCTATCGGGCTGACCGATGATAATATTCAGCTTTTGGGTAGCGATGGCAATGTCATTGTTAATCTGGTCAAGCGAGAGCCTTAAACGTGACAACTGAAGCTGCGCGCGCAAAATATCGCTCTTTAGCACCACACCATGTTTCTGCAATTGCAGTATCTGCTCCAGCTGTTTCTCTTGGTCAGCAATATCCCGCGTTAGCAGGGTTTTAAACATTAAGCCGCGTTGTAGATCAAGGTAACTGGCTGCAGCTTGCAGTTTAATATTAGAAGTAGCAAGGTTCTTTTGTTGCTCCGCAATTTGCTGTTCGGTCTTTTCCTCGTTGATCTTAAGATCTGTCTTTTTACCGTTATAGATATTGAAGTAGGCCTCTCCGCCAAAGGTATAATAGTTGTGCAGAACGGGATACTGCTCCGGCGCATTAAAGATACCATGAGAATAAAGCGGCATATTGCTCACCCTGGCGTACATACCCTGCGCAGTAATTTCGGGCAGCCGTTCTGTTTTAGCATCTTTAACCAGTTCCTGGCGCCCTTGCAGGGCCAGCTGCTGCATTTGAATAACTTTATTATTCACTGCCGCTTTTTCCCAAACCTGGTTTATAGTTAATGGAATTGCACCTGCAGTATCCGTCTTAGATTGCGCTACAGCAAAGGCCGGAACCACTGTTGCCACCATTAAGACTATCTTCCGTATTAAGTTATTGTCCAACATAATTTTTACAATACAAAATTACTGAAGGCCAAATCCGGATTTTTTATCTAAATTGACAATTATTTGTCCAAACCGGCCATAGCCATGGAGCAGCTCAAAACGGAAGAGTATTTACTCAATATTGACAAACACCCCGAATCGGTATATGTTCTGCACGAAAAAAAGGAGCGGCGCTTTCCCGTGCACCGGCATACAAAGGGGCAGCTTACCTATGTAGAAGGCGGCCTCGCCTATTTAAATATGCCCGACCGGGATCTGGTTGTTCCCGCACACCATTACGTGTGGCTGCCTGCAGGCGTGGAGCACTTTTTAAAGATCCGGACGCATGCCACGGCCATTAGGAGCATCTACTTTTATACGCGCGATGATGACAAGGCCAGCTTTTACAAAACGATAGGCATCTACCCCATCAATAATCTCCTGATCGAAATGATCAAATATTCGGAACGCTGGGAAGAGGATATTTTTCCGGATGAAAAAGGCTATTCTTTTTTATCAGCATTAAAAGACCTGCTGCCCGAAGTAAGCAAACAGGCGCTACCATTCATTGTACCTACTACAACCAACGAAAGAATAAGAAGCATTCTCCTCTACATCAGGGAACATATAGCCGATCCACTTACATTAAAAGATGTCAGCGATGAATTCGGCATGAGTGAACGGACTTTAGCCCGGCTACTACAAGCCAACGTTAATATCTCATTTTATCAGTATTTAAAGTCGATACGGATGGTCTATGCTATTGAACTCATCTTGCAAACTGATAAGACACTTAGCGAAATTGCCTATGAAACCGGCTACGGGAGTATTGCGGCTTTTAGCAAAGCTTTCTACCAGCTTACCGGCTCACGGCCTTCTGAATTTAAAAGAAGTTAAAATTAACACAAACATAATATATACTATTTTGGTTTTTAGTTTAAATAATCATTAAATTAGCCTTAATTAAACTTTAAACTGATGAGCGACGAACTATTAGAATTTTCTGATCTGATTGACGAAAAGGTTGATCTTAGCTTTATCAGGCCACAAAACCTGTGGGACTATATCGTGGGCCTGTTCCAGTAATAGTTATACAAGGGACGGCAGCCGCCTGTCACACCTGAGTTATGAAATCCGGGGCCTCTGAAGGTGAAATGACAGCGATCTAACTAAATAAAAAGCTACGTCATGCCTTCCGCCAGCTGGCGAATCGGCACCCCACATGCAAAGTAACTTGTCCTGTGGGATCCCGAAACAAGTTCGGGACGACCTATTTTCGAAACCTGTCACGGGTAGACCCTCGAAGCACGCGCGTGCCCTGGCCTAAAACGCGATGCCTTTGTTTCGCTCTCGGCTTTTATTAGCTGCATCGAAATAATTAGGTAACTTTGCAGCCTGATGAGTAAAGCCGTAAATAATAAGCTGTTTGAGAACGTAAGTATTATAGATATTGCCGAAGAAGGAAAAGGCGTGGGCAAGGCAGAAGACTTTGTACTTTTTGTAGATAAGGCCGTCCCTGGTGATATAGCTGATATTGAAATATACCGTAAAAAGAAAAATTTTGGCGAAGGTAAGATCGCTAATCTTAAACAACCCTCCGAATACCGTACTGAACCTTTTTGTGAGCATTTTGGCACTTGTGGCGGCTGCAAATGGCAGCACATGGACTATGCTGCTCAGTTAAAGTTTAAACAAAAAACCGTTGCAGACGCATTGAGTCGCTTGGGTAAAATCGATGTTACCGGCATATTACCCATTGTTGGTTCTCCTGTTGATAAGTATTACCGCAATAAATTAGAATTTACATTTTCAAACAAACGCTGGCTCAACGACGGCGAGAACCGCACCGACGAACCGGTCGATATGGACGCCCTCGGCTTTCATATCCCATCGCGGTTTGATAAGATCCTGGATATTAAACATTGTTACCTGCAGTCGGACCCGTCTAATGACTTGCGCAACTCCATTCGCGATTTTGCTAAACGCGAAGGTTTTAGCTTTTACAACCTGAAGAGCCATGAAGGAGAGTTGCGAAACCTCATCATTCGTACTTCGGTGACCGGCGAATTAATGGTTATCGTAGTATTTGCCTATGCTGATGAAGAAAAGATCAACAGCATGATGGCTTTTGTGGAACGTGAATTTCCGCAGATCACCTCCCTGCTTTATATCATCAACCAGAAAAAGAACGACACAATTTTTGATCAGGAAGTATTGACATGGAAGGGACCGCAGTACATCCATGAGCAAATGAACACCATTAAGTTCCGCATCGGGCCCAAATCGTTCTATCAGACTAATGCCGCCCAAGCGCAAAAACTTTATGAGATAACCCGCGACTTCGCCGAATTTACAGGCAATGAACTGGTGTACGACTTATATACCGGCGCTGGTACCATTGCCAACTTTATTGCCAGCCATGTACGCGAAGTTGTAGGTGTTGAATATGTGCCGTCGGCGATTGAAGATGCTAAGATCAATTCAGACATCAACGGCATCAAAAACACCCGCTTTTTTGCTGGAGACATGAAGGATGTGCTGAATGCAGATTTTGTGCAGGAAAACGGCAAGCCCGATGTGATCATCACTGACCCTCCAAGAGCCGGTATGCACGCGGACGTGGTAGAAAGGCTGATGGAGATTGAAGCGCCTAAAATTGTTTATGTGAGCTGTAATCCGTCAACCCAGGCTCGTGATCTGGTAGTATTGAAAGAGAAATATGATGTAGTTAAAATTCAGCCGGTAGACATGTTTCCGCATACACAGCATGTGGAAAATGTGGTACTGCTTAAACTCAAATCATAACATGGAACGCGAAGAACTATTAAACGACAATAATAACCGCCCCAAAGAGAGCCCGTTGAAAAGCCTCGAAATTGACCTGAAACTTTTCAGCGAGTCGTTAAGGGAAGTAGCGGTAGAAATTATGGTTGAAGGACTTTCTTCATACCCTATTTTTGTGGCCCACCAGCACGACGTAAAGCTGGGCGAACTGATTCTGGACAAGGAGGAGTTAAACACCGAATGGACCATCCATGCCTCTACACTCGAAGAGTTTATAGAACGCGGCGTAATCAAAAAAGAACTGAAACAACGTTTTATAGACAGCTATAAAAACGCACATGATTTTATGTGCGTGTTCGTTATAGTTCCGGAAGGGGCCAACTTTGTATTTTTCCCTTATTCAAAAGAGTAACGTTACGTTGCATCCTTGAAAAGTTTACGCTTATATTTACATCACAAACAAAGGTGAGCAGCGTATTAGACTTTGTGTTCTCAGCACCCTCTTTGCGTGCTTAGCGGTTAAAGTAAACCATACAACAATGGAAGAAAAGAAACTCCTCATATTAACGCCACAGCAGATCCAACAGAAGATTGATCGCATTGCTTACCAGATACTGGAAGACAATTATGACGAGCAGGAAATTGTAATTGCCGGCATTTTACCACAAGGCAGTAACCTGGCGATACGTTTAAAACGAATACTGGACAATATTGCCCCTTTTAAAAGCACGCTAATCAATATCGAACTGGATAAACTAAGCAGCAGCCTTAGCGCCCGCACTGATGCAGATATTCACAGTATTTGCAGCAACAAGGCCGTAATATTGGTTGACGATGTTTTAAACAGCGGCCGTGCGCTTGCTTACGGATTCGGCGTGTTCCTTGATGTTCCGCTTAAAAAACTCCGCACCGTAGTTTTGGTGGATCGTAATCACAAAAGCTTCCCCGTAACCACTGATTTTGCAGGCATTGCGCTGTCAACTGTGCTGAAAGAGCACGTGGATGTGGTGCTGAGTGAAACAGGTGAGGATGATGCGGTGTATTTGAAATAGAATCAGTATCTTTAAGAAAGGGTCAATAACATGTCAGCAGCAGAGATTAAGAAGACCAGAACAAAACTCATCTCCTGGATTGAGCAGCTTTCCGATCCTAATGTGCTTGATTTTTTAGACGGCATTATACAATCAAACACTAAAAAGGATTGGTTTGATGAACTTTCTTTAAAACAGCAAAACCATCTTAACGAAGGACTTGAAGATATAAAGAATGGGAAAGTAATGTCTTCGGATCAATTCTGGAATAACCTCATTCTCGTTTAAGAGTCAGCGATAGCGCTCTTAAATGCCATACAGAGAACCAAGGACTCTGTCCGTAATAAACCAGAAACTTAAGGTTAGTAGCTATAAACGATGGTTGCCACGATTTCTAGGCACGGAGTGCTGGCCCTCATGACATGATTTAAGTCGCCCTTCGGAAGACTTAAACCAGGGGACATTCCCGTCGTCATGAACTTGTTTCACGATTCCGCAAGACGGAATGCTTTGCCTGTGGGGTGACAAAATAAATTCGACATGACCGTCAAAGCAATCAAAGCACCCCTGATTCCTTCAACATATCCTCTACCTGCTCGGCGGTTAAGCTTAAGCCTTCGGCTATGATGCGGGCTTGGCTGTAGTACTGCTCACGATCTGCCAGTTTCTCTTCTATAAACTTTACCAGCTCATCACCATGCTTGTGGCGCAGCAGCGGGCGGTCGTCCTTATTATTTTCCAGGCGACTGGCTAAACCTTTGGGACTAAGTTTGATGTAAACGGTCTGTCCGTGATTATTCATCCACTGCATGTGGTCAAAAAAGCACGGCAGTCCTCCTCCTGTCGAAATCACGGCATCGGCAGGGAACTCGCCGCTTTTGAGTACTTCGGATTCCAGTTGACGGAACGACTCTTCGCCGTGGGTAGCAAAATAGTCATTGATGGTCATACCTACCTTGTCTTCCAGCACCTGATCCAGGTCTATAAAACGGTAATTTAAACGGGCAGCCAATTTTTTCCCGAGGGTAGTTTTGCCGCTACCCATAAATCCAATTAAAAATATCTTCATCTTCAGCTTAACTTAACACGCGGGTCGATCCATACATACAGCAGATCCACCAGGATATTAATGACCACAAATATAAAAGCAATGAACAGGATCGATCCCATCACTACCGGAAAATCCGACATTTCCAGCGCATCAACAGTAACTTTACCTAAACCATTGTAGCCAAATACATATTCCACAAAAAAGGAACCCGCCAATAGCGAAGCAAACCAGTTAGCTATGGCCGTTACCACCGGGTTTAGCGCATTGCGCAGTGCATGTCTGTAAATGATCGCATTTCGGCTCAACCCTTTGGCCTTAGCCGTGCGGATATAGTCCTGCGCTAAAACATCGAGCATGGCGTTGCGGGTGAGTTGCGTTATAATAGCCAGCGGACGTAATCCCAAAGTGAGCATCGGCAACCACAAATTGCGCCAGGTTACTACCTCGCCCTTAAATGGATCATAACTATACAAACTGCCAGACATGTTTAAGTGCGTATACCGACTCAGCACAAAACCAAATATCCACGCAATTACAATCCCGGCAAAGAATGATGGGGCCGAAATACCCAGCGTGGAAAGGCTAACTGATAACTTATCAATCCAGGTATCCTGATTGACGGCACTTGTTACACCTAATAAAATCCCGATGATGATCGCAAAGATCATAGCAGTAGTAGCCAGGATCAGTGTGTTAGGAATTACCTCCATCAGCAGCGCGGCCACTTCCTTATGGGTTTGATAAGATCGCCGCAGGTAGGGCCATTTTAAGGCAATGATCCTGTCTTTCGACACCGGTATCAGCCCTATATAATGATAACGCCGCCGGTCCTCCTCATCTCTGCGGTGAATACCTATGGGCGAAAGATCATTAATATAATAAGCAAACTGAACGGGGACGGGCTTATCCAGCCCAAACTCCTTCCGCACAGCCTGTAGTGATTGCACATCGGCTCGCTGGCCCTGGGTCATGCGGGCGGGATCAACAGGCAGGATATTGAACAGGAAAAACACTACTACTACAATACCGAGCATTACAGCCAGTCCGTAACCGATCTTGTGCAGCAGGTACCTGATCATTTTTATTGCTTTTGGAAATAGTCCCTCACGAAGGTATCATAGGTAGGTATCATGTGATAATGCCATTTATTGACCACGGTACCATTTTTAATCAGCATTAAGCCTGGATTCGAACGCACCATTTCTTTCAGCGGTACTTCGTCAACATAAAATATTTCGGTTACGAGGTGATGAGCTTTGGCAAAAGCTGCCGCTTCTGTTTCGGAAGAGCCGGTAAGCAATACAACGCGTGTATTGTAATGCTCAATAAGATTAGCGGCAAGCGCATTGATACGACCTATAGCATTTTCATTGGTACTACGCAAGTCATGAGCCACAATCCAAACACTGTAATAAGGGCTGGAGAGTAATTCCTTAGTATAATCAGTACCATGATCATCATGAATAACCAGGTCACGTATCTTGGGCGTGTAGCCGGCTTTAACCAGTTTCCTTTCCGGATCGCCCTTTATTTCCCAGTTGTTATCTTTCCAGATACCACTCTTCATATACTCCTTATCGGTCATTACTTTGGTGGCTTGGGTAGCTTTATTTTTGAGATGATAAGTGATCTCATACTCGTCAGGCTGTGCGCCCGGTGGAACGATCATTTCCTGCGGAATATTAGCTCCTACCTTATAAGGCAGGAAGTCGATCACCGGCGAAAAGTTATAGGTAAATAGGCCAACGCCGAAGGATATAATTGCTGCTATAATCAGTAAGCGGTCTTCGGTTCTCTCCCGAAATACTGGTCGGATAGCTCTGCGATTGACGAAGAGCACCAACACCAGCACCAGCAATACGAGGTCTTTACTGAAAGATTGCCATGGCGTAAGCGGAATAGCATCGCCGAAGCAGCCGCAGCTCTGCACCACCTTAAACCAAGCTGAGTAAAAAGTAAGAAAGGCAAAGAAGATAATGAGTAATAACAAGCCCCAGGCAACAGTATTTGCGCGCGTTCCGATGAGCAGGGCAAAGCCCAGCAACATCTCAAAAGCACAAAGGATAATAGCGAGACTGAGTGCGAGCCCGTTGAAGAACGTCATGTGGAATACCTCGAAGTACTCCTGTAGCTTATAGGAAAAACCTAAAGGATCATTGGCTTTGATGAGCCCGGAAAAGATAAACAACAGTCCGACAGCAATACGGCAAAACCAAATTAATCCGTTCTTCATTTTATTTTACTCCAAGTTTAATAAGGGCAAATACAGCATAGTTAAGCATGTCCTGGTAGTTGGCCTTTACACCTTCTGAAGCAAGGGTTTGCCCCTCGTTATCCTCGATCTGTTTTACCCGCAATAATTTCATCAGGATCAGATCAGTTAACGAACTGATACGCATATCTCGCCAGGCCTCGCCATAATCGTGGTTCTTGGCGAACATCAGGTTACGGGTTTCATTCACCTTCTCGTCAAATAGTTGAGCAACATGCTCGGGAGATAGCTCATTGGGAGTTTCAGGCGCGCATTCCAACTGCATCATGGCAATAACGCAGTAATTTACGATGCCGATATATTCCCCCGTAATATCATCACCCACTTTTGAGACTTTTTTTTCTTCCAGCGTGCGTATACGCTGGGCTTTGATAAAGATCTGGTCAGTAATAGATGCAAGTCTGAGAATGCGCCAGGCGGTACCGTAGTCGCGCGTCTTTTTGATAAAAAGATCCTTACAAACTTTAATAACCGCGTTGTATTCTGTTTCTGTTTTATTCATTATGTAGTTGGAATGTTGTAACGTTGCATTGTTAAAATACCGGTTTTTAAAGTATATGGCTGTAAGTTTGCAGCATCCGGCATTTCAGCGTTAAAACATGGCTAAAGATACAACAGAATTTAATAAAAAGAGAACCATCAACGCCGCAGGTAAACTCATTGAACTGGATACGCCGAAGGTAATGGGCATCATTAATATTACCCCTGATTCGTTCTTTAGCGAAAGCCGTAAAACCAATGTTGAAGATGCTGTAAAGCAAGCCGGCAAAATGCTCGCTGATGGTGCAGGCTTTCTGGACATCGGCGCCTATTCATCCCGCCCAGGTGCAGTTGATATTACCGTACAGGAAGAGCTGGACCGCCTTTTACCAATTGTGGAAGCCATTGCCGCCGATTTCCCGGAAGCTATCCTGTCAATCGATACTTTCCGTGCAAAGGTTGCGGAAGAAGCTATCAAAGCAGGAGCGCATATCATTAACGATATTTCCGGCGGCGAACTTGACGAGGAAATGTTTCCTACTGTAGCGCGCCTGAATGTACCCTACATTCTGATGCACATGAAAGGCACCCCCCAAAACATGGTGTACCAGGCGCAGTATGAGGACGTTTTTAACGAAGTGACCGACTATTTTGTAAAGAAATATTATCAACTAAGGCAATTGGGCGTACACGATGTGATCCTCGACCCCGGCTTTGGCTTTGCTAAAAAAGCGGAACATAGCTATGCACTGATGAATCGCTTGCAGGATTTTAAGATATTGGGGCTCCCCATCCTGGTGGGCATTTCGCGCAAACGTATGATCTATGGCCTCACTGGCGGTACGGCAGCCGAGGCGCTTAACGGCACGACGGTTCTAAATACCCTAGCCCTCACTAAAGGCGCAGATATACTGCGCGTACATGATGTAAAAGAAGCGGTAGAAGCGGTGAAAATATGGCAACAGGTGAGGAATAGCTGACCTACACTATTCAGCTAAATAATACCGCTACCCTCTTGCGCGCATCTGTGATGCGTGCTTAATATGGTATCGCGATTGCACCGCCACATATTTACCCCTAGCAGAACTTAAGCAAGCCCCCGCGCCTCAATAACTAATAACTGAGTAACCAAATAACTCAATAACCACCTCCCAACAACCAAAAGCTATACTTAATGTTATTAATGTTAAGGTAACTCTAAATAAACATTAAGACAATGAATACCATATATGATCTGTTTGGCGTAGGCAAAGATTTAACAATATTGCAAATGTGTATGCGGGCAATTGTTATTTTCTTTGTTACCCTGTTGCTTATCCGCTTATCCGGCCGAAGAACTTTCGGCAAACACTCTGCTTTTGATAACACCATGGCCATCATATTAGGGGCCGTTTTAAGCCGTGCCGTGGTTGGCGCCTCGCCGTTTGGTCCTACTATTGCCTGCTGTCTGTTATTGGCCTTGTTGCATCGTGGACTAGCCTGGATTGCGGTAACGAATAAATCTATTGAACGGCTGATAAAAGGCGAACCGATCCTGATTTATAAAGACGGCAAAGTAGACGACCGCGAGCTTAGCAGAAGCCTCATGAGCCGCCACGACCTGATGGGCGACCTACGCCTCAAAGGCAGCGTAAAAACGTTAGAAGAGGTTGAAGAGATGAGAATGGAGACCACAGGCGAGGTCAGCGTCATCAAAAAGAAGGAAAATGTTAAACAAAAGGAAAACGAACAGCCCGACATGAAAAAAGCCGGTTAATTAACCGGCTGTAATACTTTTAAAATATCATCAAGATATTCCCTGCTGTTGGCCAGGCGAGGAACCTTGTGCTGTCCCCCAAGTTTGCCACGTTCCTTCATCCAGTTAAAGAAGGTGCCCTTTTGGGCCATGTGCACAATAGGTCGGCGTAGCGCCATGTCTTTAAAACGCTTGGCATCGTAGTCGGAATTAATTTTCCGGAGGGTCTCATCCAGCAGGTCAACAAAGCGGTCGAACTCGGCTGGTTTTTTTTCAAATTCGATAACCCACTCATGGGCGCCAGCCTTGTCATCTTCAAAATAGACCGGTCCGGCGGTATATTCTTTAATGAGCGCGCCTGTTTGGCGGCAGGCTTCGTCCAAAGCCCTTTCGGCATTATCGATAATCACCTCCTCGCCAAAGGCATTGATAAAGTGCTTGGTTCGCCCGGTGATCTGTATGCGGTAGGGTGAAAGTGAGGTAAATCTCACCGTGTCACCAATCAGGTATCGCCATAGGCCAGCGTTGGTACTGATTACCAGCGCATAATTTTTACCTAGCTCTACCTCATCGAGGGTTAATGTTATCGGATGTTCCTCGCCCAGGTATTCAAGCGGCATAAACTCATAGAAAATGCCGTAATCCAGCATCAGCAGCATTTCGCCCGGCGCTTCTATATCCTGTATACCAAAAAAGCCCTCAGAGGCATTATAGGTTTCCAGGTAATACATATCCTCCCGTGGTATCAGCTTTTTAAACTGTTCGCGGTAAGGGGTAAAATTAACCGCTCCGTGAAAATAAAGTTCCAGATTCGGCCATACTTCCAGCAGATTGTTCTTGCCGGTAATTTCCAGTATGCGTTTAAAAAGTAAAATATTCCACGTGGGTACACCGCTTATTCCGGTTACGTTAACATCCTTGGTAACCTGGGCCATTTTTTCAATCTTCTCCTCAAAGTTTTCGAGCAGCGCAATTTCCAGATCGGGTGTACGGTAAAACTCGGCCCATAGGGGGAGGTTTTTCATGATCACGGCTGAGAGATCGCCAAAAAAGGTATCGGTATTCAGCTGGCTCACCTGGTGGCTGCCTCCTAAAGTCAGACTCTTGCCGGTAAATAATTTGGCATCGGGCCGATTGTTGCAGTACAGGGTAAGCATATCCTTGCCTCCCTTAAAATGGCACTCTTCTAACGCCTCTTCGCTAACAGGAATAAATTTACTGCGGTCACTTGTAGTGCCCGACGACTTGGCGAACCACCTGATCTCCGTGGGCCACAAAATGTTCTGCTCGCCTGCGAGCATCCGCTCAATGTAGGGTTTTAAAGTATCGTAAGTCTGTATGGGTACCCGCTCCTTAAACTGGTTAAGGTTACCAATGCTCTTGTATTGATATTTGCGTCCCCACTCGGTGTTCTCTGCCCCTGCTATTAACTGCTCAAACCACTCTTCCTGAACTTCGTTGGGATATTTCATAAAAAGCTCAATCTGATGAATGCGCTTTTTCATGAACCAGGTAAAAACAGAGTTAATAAGTGTCATAGGCAGCTTAAGTTACACAAAAGTTTTCCTTTTCAACACAAAGTTCGATCCTAAATATACTTTTCGCACCATTTCGTTGGCGGCCAGTACCTCAGGCTCACCCGATTCCAGTATCTTACCCTCAAAAAGGAGGTAAGCGCGGTCTGTAATAGACAGCGTTTCCTGCACGTTGTGGTCAGTTATTAATATACCAATATTGCGGTGTTTCAGCTTTGCTACCATGGTCTGTATTTCCTCAACCGCAATAGGATCCACACCGGCAAAAGGTTCGTCGAGCAAAATAAAATTCGGTTCTGCTGCCAGTGCGCGGGCAATTTCAGTACGCCGGCGTTCACCGCCCGAAAGCAGGTCGCCACGGTTCTTGCGCACTTTATGTAAGCTAAACTCGTCAATCAACTCTTCCAGTTTGTTTTTCTGCCGTTCCTCGCTCAAGCTACCCATCTCCAGCACTGCCCTGATGTTATCTTCAACGGAAAGTTTGCGAAACACGGAAGCTTCCTGCGCCAGGTAACCGATACCTTTCTGAGCTCTGCGGTACATCGGATCGCCGGTTATATCTTCGTCATCCAAAAAAATACGCCCCTCGTTGGGTTTGATCAAACCCACGATCATATAAAAGGAAGTTGTTTTACCAGCGCCATTCGGCCCCAGCAGTCCAACTATTTCACCCTGCTGAACATTAAAAGAAACGTTATTAACAACCGTACGCTGCTTATATTTTTTTACAAGGTGCTCTGCACGTAATCTCATCTAAATAAATTTTATACCGGTTCTTCGCAACAGAAAAACCACATCGAATATAATTGGTTGACCCTTATTGCAATAAAAGATTATTTAACTCTAATCCCTTTAACGTTAAGTTGTATCGATCTCTTATCCCGCCATACATTTTCTTCAATGGTATAGCAAATGTCAAAAGGTTTGCCAGCTTTCAGTTTATCGGCCCACATGCCCTGGCCAAATGCAATACAATCGAACGTCGCTGAATCCGGTTGGCGAACGGTCATCTTAATATGATCTGCACCTACCAGCATGGGCGTACCATTGATGTAAACGTTTTCCGTTAAGAAAACAGGCGACATATTCTCCGGCCCGAACGGTGAAAACTGATTAAGCACCCGGAAAAATTTCCCATCGATCTGCGCAAGTTTAAGCTCGGCCTCTATCCTGATTTCCTGCACCAATTGCTCCGCCTTTATGCTGGAACATACCACCTCTTCAAACCGGTTAATAAAGGCTTCTACATTCTCGGGGAGCATAGTTAAACCGGCAGCATATTTATGGCCGCCAAACTGAATGAGCAGATCGCTGCACTCGCACAAGGCCTCATACAGATCATATCCATAAACCGACCTGGCCGAACCAGCAACATGGCCATTAGAACGAGTAAGCACCACAGTGGGCCTATAATACTTTTCGGTAAGCCGCGAGGCTACAATACCAATTACCCCTTTATGCCATCCCTCATTAAATACAACGGTTGATTTACGTTTGAGCAGCACCTCATCACTTTCAATCATGGCCAGTGCCTCATCTGTAATAGAGAAATCGTGCTCTTTACGCTCGGTATTTTTAATATTGATGAGTGCGCCCTTTTCCTTCGCAGCGCTTTCATGACAGGCGGTTAACAGTTCAACGGCATGCTTAGCATCATCAATACGGCCGGCCGCATTAATTCGGGGGCCAAGCAGAAAAATAATATCAGATATAGTGTAAACCGTAGTTGATTTACCCGCCACGTCCATCAGCGCCTTTATACCGATACATGGATCGCTATTTAACTTTTGCAGGCCAAAATGAGCCAGTACCCTGTTTTCACCGGTAATATGCACAATGTCACAGGCTATACTGATGGCTACCAGGTCAAGATAGGCGGCAACTTCACTAAAGCGAATGTTATTTTTTGCAGCAAAAGCCTGAGCCAGCTTAAAGCCTATGCCGCAACCCGATAATTCTTTATAGGGATAAGGGCAATCCGGCCGCTTGGGATCAAGCACGGCAACCGCATCGGGCAGTTCGGCTCCGGGCATGTGGTGATCACAGATAATAAAATCGATGCCTTTGCTGTTGGCATAGGCAATTTTATCAATGGATTTAATGCCACAGTCAAGCGCAATGATTAGCGAAAAGCCATGCTCTGCTGCGTAATCAATGCCTTGTGTAGAAATACCATAGCCCTCTTTATAACGATCAGGGATGTAATAGGCAATGTTGGAGTGATATTTTTTGAAGAAGCTGTAAACAAGGGACACGGCGGTGGTACCGTCAACGTCGTAATCGCCGTAGATCAGAATCTTTTCGCGTATCTTAAATGCTTCCTCAATACGGTCTATGGCCTTTGTCATATCAGCCATCAAAAACGGATCATGCAAGTGGCTCAGCTCCGGCCTGAAATAGAGGCGGGCATCTTCAAAAGCACGAACGTTGCGGTGGATGAGCAGGCAACTTAAAACCGGGTCAATGTTCAGCGCTTCGGCAAGCTGCTGCACCTGAGTGATTTCCGGTTTTTCTCTTAACGCCCATCGTTTTTGCATATCTTTATCCGTTCAAACCGTAAATATATTATCAGGTTATTAATCTGACAAAAGTACGTTAAAAAACATTTATAATAATTATGGAACTTTTTGCATTGGAAGAGGGATCTTATTCTGTTGATGTAACCAAGAAGTTTATTCCCTTTAATCCCCAAACTGATAATGCAAAAGATCGGCCGGGATCCCTGTTTATTCACGTTAATCCATTTCTGATCAAAACAGCAGATGATCTTATTGTACTGGATACCGGGCTCGGATTTAAAGATACCCATGGTGAATTGCTCATCCATCAGCATATACGCAATGCAGGTTTTGACCCGGATGATGTTACGCTGGTTTTAATGTCGCACTTACATTATGATCATTCGGGCGGCCTTGTAAAAGAAGAGAATGGCCGTTATATGCCAAGTTTTCCACAAGCTAAACACGTTATACAGCGTGGCGAATGGGAATTTGCCTTTACCGGAAAATCAAGCTCCTACCATCAGTATATAGTAGAGGCCCTGCAACGGTCGGCAGACATTATGCTGGTTGAAGGTTCTGGTGACCTTAAGCCGGGGATAAGATATGAACATTCAGGGGGCCATTGCCCGTATCACCAGGTTTTCTGGATTGAGCTGGAAGGCAAGAAAGTTTTCTTTGGAGGCGATGAACTGCCCGAACCGGAACAACTGATACGTAAGTTTATTGCTAAATATGACTATGATGGCCGTAAGGCGATGCAGCTGAGAGAAGAGTATGGTAAGATTGCAGCTGAAGAGGGGTGGATCTGCTTATTTTATCATGCCAAGTCCACAAAGATAGGCACGGTCTCCTTTGAGCAGGAAACATTTAGCGTGAGCCCTTATTAATTAAAGGGCTCTTTCAACCTCAAACAGTTCGCGTATTTTTTCAATATTCAATGGTTTTGAAACAAAGTCTTTAACCAGTGAATATGATTTTGCCTTATTAATATCGTTACTGAACACAGACGACGAGATGATATAAATCTTGCTTTTAGCAGTTTCATCAAGCTTAAGCCGCTTATACTCCTCCAGAAACTCCCAACCGTTCATGATCGGCATGTTAATGTCGAGCAAAATATAGTCTGGAAGCTCTTCTGGGTCGGTATCCCTGATCTTAACCAGCTGATCAATAGCATACTTACCATTTAAGCAGGCAGTAATATCAGAATTTACTAATGCCTTTTTAATTAGCTTAATAGAAATAAAGTTATTGATTTCATCGTCATCGACTAACAAAATACTTACCGGCTTAGTTTGTACGTTCATAGTTTCTTATACGGTGGTGTACGTAAAAAGGTTGTAATAAAAACCCCAACCTTACTTTATTCATGTTAACCTTAATTTAAACGCGGCACAACATTTAAACGTTACATTTTTTTTAATATTTTGATATACCTTTCCCAAATCAAAACATAATTACCTGAAAAACAAGAGGATATTTTTAGGCTCGAAATTAAATAACGAAAAAAAAGGCCTGCTAACAGAAAAAATTGGAGTCTTACTGATCTCTCCGTGTTAACAAAACTAGCAACTTTTATGTTTTCAGTATTATTAACTGGAACGTAATATTACTGATGCAAATCTTTTTAAACACAAAAGGCTCATTTACTGAGCCTTTTGTGTTTAAAATATTCATCTATTCGATTATTCAATTACGCTTTCTTCAAAGGTGTACTCCTCAATAGGAGGGCACGAACATACCAGCGTTCTGTCGCCGTAAGTATCATTAACGCGCCCTACAGAGGGCCAAAATTTATGCTCTGCCACATAATGCAGTGGAAATGCAGCCTTTTGGCGACTATACGGACGATCCCACTCATTAGCGGTAACCACAGCAACCGTATGAGGCGAATTTTTAAGCGGGTTATTTACTTTATCGATATGGCCTTTTTCTACATCATCAATTTCATGACGAATGGCGATCAAAGCATCACAAAAGCGGTCAAGCTCGTGTTTAGGTTCAGACTCGGTTGGCTCAACCATCAAGGTACCAGCTACCGGGAAAGATACTGTTGGCGCATGAAAACCGTAGTCCATTAATCGTTTGGCAATATCAGTAACCTCAATGCCAAAGCTCTTAAATGCACGGCAATCCAGGATCATCTCGTGAGCACAACGGCCATTGGCGCCGGTGTAAAGCACAGGATAATGATGTTCCAGGCGTGATTTGATATAGTTAGCGTTAAGGATTGCGTATTTGGTAGCGTTGGTTAAACCATCAGCCCCCATCATGGCAATATAGGCATGAGAGATCACCAGGATAGATGCGGACCCCCATGGCGCTGCAGATACTGCATGGATTGATTTACCTTTATCAATATCAACCACCGCATGGCCAGGCAGGTAAGGCACCAGGTGCTTAGCTACACCGATAGGACCCATACCAGGGCCGCCCCCACCGTGAGGAATACAGAAAGTTTTATGCAGGTTGAGGTGACAAACGTCTGCACCGATATTGGCCGGGCTGGTTAAACCTACCTGGGCATTCATGTTGGCGCCGTCCATATAAACCTGACCGCCGTTTTGATGTATGATTTCGCAGATCTCGATGATCGACTCTTCGAATACACCGTGTGTAGACGGATAAGTGACCATCAAACAGGAGAGCTCGTTTTTATATTGCTCAGCTTTAGCTTTAAGATCGGCAACATCAATGTTTCCGTTTTCATCACATTTAACAACGATGATCTTCATACCGGCCATAGCAGCGGAAGCAGGGTTGGTACCGTGAGCCGAAGAAGGGATGAGAGCGATGTTGCGATGTTCTTCGCCCCTATCGTGATGGTAAGCGCGAATCACCATTAACCCGGCATATTCTCCTTGTGCACCTGCATTTGGCTGAAGGCTCATGGCAGCAAAACCGGTAATTTCGCTGAGCCATTTGTCTAATTCATCAAAAAGCTGCATGTACCCGCCAGTTTGGTCAACCGGAGCAAACGGATGCATTTTACCGAACTCGGCCCAGGTAACAGGCACCATTTCGGTAGTCGCATTCAGTTTCATGGTACATGAACCAAGCGGGATCATGGAGTTGCAAAGAGAAAGATCTTTAGCTTCCAATGATTTAATATAACGTAGCATCTCATGTTCAGAATGATGGGAGTTGAACACGGGATGCGTTAGATAAGCTGAGGTACGTTGCTGATCACCCGGAATAACCGTTTGCAGGTTAGCCGTCAGTTCATCAAAGGCAACATCATTCAAAGTTTTGCCTTTTACTTTGGCAAAGAAACGAATGATGGTTTTGATATCTTCCGGACGGGTAGTTTCGTCAATGGCTATAGTAACAACAGAACCGTTGTAGTGCAGGTTCATTTCGTTATTCAGCGCCTCTCCGTGGATAGGGCCTACCAGATTACCAACGTCAAACTTAATGGTATCAAAATAGGCTTCGTTCAGTTGCTGATAACCCAGCTGCCCCAAGCCTTGGGCAAGCAGTACGGCCTGTCCGTGAACTCGCTCTGCAATAAGCTTTAATCCTTGCGGACCATGATAGGCCGCATACATACCAGCCATGATGGCCAACAGCGCCTGGGCGGTACAGATGTTTGAAGTAGCCTTGTCTCTACGGATATGCTGCTCGCGGGTTTGCAAGGCCATACGTAAGGCATATTCGCCGGCGCTGTCAATAGTAACGCCGATAATACGGCCCGGCATAGAGCGCTTATACTCTTCTTTGGTAGCAAAGTACGCCGCGTGCGGGCCACCGAAACCCATTGGAACGCCGAAACGTTGGGTAGTACCTACTACCACATCAGCGCCCCACTCGCCCGGAGGCGTTAACAGGGTAAGGCTTAGCAGGTCGGCTACAACAGTAAGTTTAATTTGATGCGCATGCGCCTTGGCAGCAAAATCGGTATAGTTATAAACTGCACCGTCTGCAGCAGGATATTGAACAATAGCACCGAACATGGTGTCATTTAGCTCCACAGTACGGTGATCACCAACCTGCAGCTGAATACCATAAGGTTCGGAACGTGTTTTTAAATTGTCGATAGTTTGCGGGAACACTTCTTCGGAAACGAAGTATACGTTAGCCTTCTGATTTTTACGAAGACTGTATTGCATAAACATCGCTTCGGCCGCAGCGGTGCCCTCGTCGAGCAGTGAGGCGTTTGCAATCTCCATACCGGTAAGGTCAATAACCATGGTTTGGAAGTTGAGCAGCGCCTGTAAACGTCCTTGAGCAATTTCCGCCTGGTATGGTGTATATTGAGTATACCATCCTGGGTTCTCCAGTATATTACGCTGAATAACACCCGGTACTATTACGTCATAATAACCCTGGCCAATAAAAGACTTAAATACTTTATTCTTTGAAGCTGTTTGGCGCAGTGTATTGAGGTAATCAAACTCACTCTTGGCGGTCGGCAGATCAAGTGGTTTTTTAAGCCGAATTTTTGCCGGAATAGTTTGATCAATTAATTCGTCTAATGATTTTACACCAACTGTTTGAAGCATTTTTGAAGTATCGGCTTCATTGGGTGCAATGTGGCGGACCTGGAATTTCTCCTGGTAATCAATATTCAAGCTCATAGAACGGGTTGTCCCTTTAAAATTTATGCGCAAAGGTACGCTTTTAACAATTGAGTAACAATTGGTAAACAGAATACTGACAATGGATTTACAAGCGAACAAAAATCGGCTTTAAAGCCTACAATCACCCTCATGTTTACATCAAAAAAGTGGATAATAAATTAAAAATTTCCGTTAACTTGCGGAAGCCTTACACATGAACGTAAAATTTGTTTTAGTTTTTTTATTCTTCCTATTAACCCTGAATGCGGCCTCTGCGGCTACCTTTGTGGTTACCAACAATGCTGATGCCGGCCCCGGGACATTACGCGAAGCATTAAACAATGCTGCTAACAACGGCACAACCACGCAGGATATTATTCAGTTCAATCTTCCGGGCAACTTACCCTCTGATCGTACTATAAGACTAAAGTCGCAATTACCGGCGGTGACTTCAAATGTGGTAATAGATGGCACAACTCAGCCCGGTATACCATTTGGTGTTTCAGACGCTAAAGTTATCCTGGAACCAGAAACCTCTCCTGCCAGCTTTAACGGACTGCTTATTTACAGCGATTATACCAGCAACACCACCAAGGGCGTTGAAATATACGGTTTGTATATTCGCAACTTTGCGCAGATTAACAGCCTTAGCAACTTCAACAGCACACAGGGATCAGGTATTGCCTTTGCTGGCGGCGGCTCCGGCATTACCATTGGTGCGCCGGGTAAGGGTAACGTGATCTGCGGAAACGTAAATGCCATCTACAGCAATTATGCCTACTATCAGCTGGTGTCTGATATTACCATCCAGAGCAATATCATCGGCCTTACAGACGATGGCACTACGCTTAACAGCAACATCAACGGCATTAGCATTCAGGCAGATAAGTCTGTGACCATTGGCGGTACTGATCCCAAACAAGGCAACGTCATCGCCGGAAACCTGGTCAACGTTTCCATCGGCAACACCTACTACTTCACTTCCAACAAGTTAACCATCGCAATTCAAAACAATAAAATAGGCACTGATTATACCGGCACTATTGACTACAAACAAAATCAGCTGTTTTCCAACTCGCCCTTTATCATCGCTTATGGCATTGATATCACCAGCGGCAACTCCACAACTACGATAGCAAACAACATCGTATCTGGCCAACGGGGCTACGGCATTGCCATTAATTACAGCTACAACTACAATTACAGCAACACCACTCAGCTTTCGGGAAACTTTATTGGAACAGATGCAACCGGCACAAAAGACCTTGGTAACACCGAGGGCGTTATGGTAAACCAGAACAGCAGCTGCTACATTGGAGGCGCCAATGCGAGCGACGTCAATATTATAGCCTACAACCAAACAGGGGTAGAAGCTAAAGCAGGGTCAAATACACTCATTACCCGCAACAGTTTTTATTGCAACACGGATGTGGGCATTGTTGTGCCAAGTACTTACCCTTTTATACAGCTACTCAAGTACTCGGGCTCTGCCGCGTCTGGCCTGGCTACGCCCAATACCAAAATTGAACTATTTTACACGGATGATTGTCCGCATGCTAACGGTAACTGCCAGGGTAAGGACTATATTACCACCGTAACGGCTGATGCGTCAGGCAGGTGGAGCTATTCAGGCACACTCACCAAAACAGTTGTGGCCACCGCTACTGACGGAAACAAGAACACTTCTGCTTTTTCAACCCTTACCCCACTGGCTACTGAACCTGTTATAAAACATTACACGTGTGCCTATGAGGGCAGCATTACCATTAGTGAACCGCGCGAGGGGATTCAGTTCCATTGGGACAAAAAAGAAGACAATGGAACATTAACGGCTATTAGCGACGAGCAAAGTATCAGCACTTTACTTCCGGGCATCTATATTCTTACTATGCAATATCCCGGCGGCTGTTTAAAAACCACCCAGACATTTGAAATAAAGGATAATCGCATCAAAATACAACAGATCATTCCGCCGGTGCCGCAGTGCCGCCAAAAGCAGTTCCAGGTTAGCACATATTACAGTGGCGGAACAGGTACCGTACAGTTTCAGTGGATAGATGCCAACGGCAATGTAGTAGGTACAGGCAATCCGGCCACAGTACCCGGTGGCACATTAAGGCTGAAGATAATTGACGACCTCGGGCAAAATTGTTCTGTTACTTCCGATCCGTTTACCATTACGCCTAAAGTAGGGCCCGATTTTGACTATTCTGCCGAGCAGGTACAGTCTGCACAATGCGGCAAAAGTGACGGCTCCATTAAGGGCATTAAAGCTTTTGATATTACCGGCACTGCCACCTATCAATGGTATACTTATACCTATACTAACGGCGTGCAAAACTCCGTTGCCGTGCAGGGCGCTACCAGTACAGACCTTACCGGCGTACCCGGTGGCACTTATTACCTCGTTATTACAGACCAGAGCGAGTGTAGCCCGTGGCAGTCCCAAAACATTTTCGTGAATACCACCAACTCTGTGTTTATTAACGGCGGCTACATTACTCCGGCCACCTGCGGTTTTAATAACGGGGCCATATATGGCATCTCTGTAATTAACGGCAACAAATATGAGTGGACCGGTCCTAACGGCCCTATAAGCAACAACAACCAGGTAAATCTTAATAATCTTACCGACGGTACTTACACGCTTAAAGTAACCAACACTATAACAGGCTGTAACAACTCTGCGTCTTTTTATGTCAATCGTGTTGCACCTGATGTGTTTAATCCATCACCAACTTATACCTCTGCAACGTGTAGCATGGACAATGGCGGTGTACAACTCACCTTTGCTTATGCTACCCCCCAACCCAGAACAATAACCTGGTTTGACGCCAATAACCAACCCGTGGCCTCAACTTCCGCACGCCAAACTAACGGCGACTTCACTTCGACCATTACTAACGTAACAGACGGTAATTATTATATCCGGGTTACCGACCACAATAGCTGTATCATTCCGCAGCCACTCGGGCCTTATAAGGTTGACCGCATCCCTATCCTGGCATTTGCATCAGACAGCAAACCCATACCTACCAATGATCAGTGCGACTTACAGACGGGTAGTATCACAGGCCTCAAAATAACTGGAGGACAAGGCCCTTTTACCTATACCTGGACAGATGCAAACGGCAAAGTGGTAGGCAATGACATTAATTTGGTCAACATTGGCAAAGGCGATTACACCCTTGTTGTTACAGACAATATCCATTGCCAGCCACCCGTAACCACCGGGCCGGTTACGGTAGGGAACGATGAAGTTCCGCAAACTCCACCCGTATTAAAAAATGTGCGCATCTGTAACCCGCAAACGGTCACTTTTGGGGTGATTAATGCCCAACCGGGGCTGTACAAACTTTATCAGCACATTGACGATGCCGAACCGCTTACTTCGAGCCTTACTAATATATTGACCTACCCGGTTAATGAAACCGGCGACTACTACGTTTCATACAGTCATGGCACTTGTGAAAGCCCACGTACCAAGGTACATGTGGAAGTAATTCTGGTCGACATAAAAATGGGCAATACATTTACACCCAACGGGGACGGCATTAATGACATTTGGCGCATACAAGGCTTAGAGAAGTTCCCAGGTGCCCTGGTACAGGTATTTACCCGCTCGGGCCAGCTGATATTTCAGTCGACACAACCAACCGTATTTGTTGACGGCAACTGGCGGGGTAAGCCTCTGCCTATAGGCACCTACTATTATGTTATCAACCTCAACACGCCATGCAAAATTTTAGCGGGGAGTTTGGCGCTTATCAGGTAAACCGGTGGGAGCTACAATATAAAGGCTCCGGAGTAAAAATCGACCAGCTTGTTTTTGAATCAAAAGGCTATTCAACACCTTTTGACGGAACATCAAAAGGTGCTGCATTACCTATAGGAACGTATTACTATATCATTAACCTAAGCTCGGGCTATAGCTTGCTCTCTGGCAGCTTAACCTTGTTGCGGTGATTCCAGCTGACGGCGATATTGCTGAATAGTATTTTCCAGCCCGTAGTACAATGCATCTGAAATGAGCGCATGCCCTATGCTCACCTCCAGTAATCCCGGAACGTTCTGAGCGAAGTAGGCTAAGTTGTGCAGGTCGAGGTCGTGGCCTGCGTTGAGGCCGAGGCTCACCTTTTGAGCAACCTCTGCTGCCTGTATAAATGGGGCCAAAGCCAGCTCTTTACCTTGATGATAGTGGGTTGCATAGGTTTCTGTATACAACTCAATTCTATCAGTACCTGTCTTGGCAGCGGCTTCAACCATACGGGGTAATGGATCAACAAACAGGGAAACGCGAATGCCTTCCTTTTTAAAACAGTCAACCATGGTTTTAAGATAATGCTGATCTTCGATGGTGTCCCAGCCATGGTTTGAGGTAAGCTGTCCGGTGGCATCGGGCACAAGGGTTACTTGCGTAGGCTTAACCGCCAGTACCAGGTCCACAAATTTTTGTTCCTGACAATTTCCTTCAATATTAAATTCAGTAGTCAATATCTTTTTCAGATCATAAACATCCTGGTAACGGATATGCCGTTCATCAGGCCGGGGGTGTACCGTGATACCCTGGGCTCCAAAACGTTCACAGTCCTGTGCTACTTTAAGCAGATCCGGATTATTGCCACCGCGCGAATTACGCAATGTTGCTACTTTATTGATATTAACGGATAGTTTTGTCATAACGGCAAAGTTAGTATTTGCAATAACTCAAATTACGCTCATAAGTTTATATCTTCTATGATTTTCCCCCTACTCCCTGAAAGGGGGACGAATCTTGAACCATCGTTATATTTTTATTGTAAGGGCGAAGAAATGAAACGTGTTGACTTTATGAAATCAATCCAGCAATTTTAATCAATCCTTTTGGTATTTATTTTGGTTATATCTGCATTTTTAAACAGAAAAACCTGGATAAACAAACATGAAGCAGCTACGCTATAAATTTTATATATTCTTCAGCCTGCTAATTATTGCAGCGCCTTGTGCGTTAAAGGCCCAAACGGCCAACTTTCTTGATATTAAGAACTACACGGCTTATTATGCCTGGGGCAAGCGTTACCCTATGGATGTGATTATATTGCGGAGGTTTGAAAATGCAGGAAAAAGCTACTATCTCTCTGTAAACCCGCAAACACTGCAAACCCGTATTGACCAAACCAGTTTTTACCAGGTTCAACCGATGTCGCTGGATGAGGTGCGGGCCACCTTTAAGAAAACGCCTTATGAAAAAGCGATCAGCAGTGCCGAAAAACAATCCATCATGATACAGGACGCAGGTATCGAACGGGGCATGCCCAAAGAAACCGGCATCAGTTTAACTGCTGACTTATGCCCTTCGCACCGCCCGCTGGATAGAATTATTTTTCAGGACATTATTAAAGAGTTTCAAAGGGTTGAACGACCTGTACCTGTGGCGCTTTCCATAACCGGCATATGGATGAAACAGCACCCGCAAGATCTGGAATGGCTCAAACAACTGATGGCAGCCCGTGAAATAAATATCACGTGGATCAACCACTCTTACAATCATCGGGTAAGCAAAAGCCTGCCTATCAAAGAGAACTTTTTATTGGAGGCAGGAACAGATATAACGTTTGAAGTATTGGAAACCGAAAAGGCGATGTTACGCAACGGTTTATTGCCTTCAGTATTTTTCAGGTTTCCAGGCCTGGTTTCAGATCAGCAGTTGGTTTACCAGATCACCGCTTTTGGCTTAATACCGATAGGAACTGATGCGTGGCTGGCTAAGGGACAGAAGCCACAGGCAGGCAGCATCGTCTTAATTCACGGCAACGGCAACGAACCAGTAGGTGTGAAAGACTTTATTCAGCTATTAAAGTCAGAAGCTGGTCAGATCACTAAAAAACAATGGCTGCTCTATGATCTGCGCGAAAGTGTTGACGAGGAGTTTGAAACGCAGCAGTAAAATATAAAAGGCTGTATCAAAACCAGGATTTCTGATTGCGATACAGCCTCCCGAGTTGTTATAAATTGAATAAAATACCGAGCGTCGTTTGAGCTTCGGTGATAGGCAAACGGGTTTGAATGCGGCCGGCCGTAGTGGTACGGGTACTGTTTTCAATCTTTAATCCATCAGAAACAGTATTATATAAAGTCTCTCTCAGAGCAAAGCCTATTCCATCAGTAATGTTATACCTTAAACCTACTCCGCCGCCGTAGGCTAACTTGATAGAGCTGGAGCTGTATTGGGTAAAGTAAGAGAACTTGTTATCAAAATCGGTTAAGTCAACTTCAACCTGTGGGGTTGACAAACTTTTGATAAACCCGCCAAAAACCCGGGCATCAACAGTAAACTTGCCAAACAAGAAAGAATACTGAGGGCCAAGCATCAAGGCCAAACTGGTGTAACGATTGCTCCCGGTTACTGTAGATGTATAATCGTTATATGAAGCACGATAACCATTTGATAAGATAGTCTCATCATTATTATTTAACTGACCATGATCCTGATAAGAGAAAATAGTAGTTAAGGAGAGATTATTATATAACTTGAATGACCCATCCAGTGCAATAACTACCCCCTTTTTTGCAAAGCCCGATTTGTTGTTATTGTAGTCGGTACTTTTAAACAAACCTAAAGGATATGACAAGCCGCTTGAAATACCTATGTAACTTTTTACCTGTGGCTTATCGTCCTGAGCCTTGGCATTGAACGCCAACAATGATAAACCGAACAGTGAAAGGGCAATTGTAAATTTTTTCATCATGTATTAAAAAATGACAGGGGTTATTAAATACTAATGCTGCGATTAAACAGCGGTAGCCTTTCCTCCGAAATTTTACCTGCCGCAAAATAAGCTATCCTACTTTGCATTCAGAAACCTTTACCCTAAAAATTAACGTATTTTAACTTTTTGAAAGGTGTTTTTTACAAATGAAGCAGGCTGGAATATGGTCAGCAAGCAAAAAAGGACCCGGCAATCAACCAGATCCTTTCTATTTATTAAAGCTGAACGGTAAAAACTACTCACCGACCAACCATTAAACTTAATCAACTTAATATTAATACCTGTAATAATCAGGCTTAAACGGACCAGCAACAGGTACGCCGATATAATCTGCTTGCTCCTGGTTCAGTTCTTCCAGTTCAACACCGATTTTAGCGAGGTGTAAACGGGCAACTTTTTCGTCAAGTTGTTTTGGTAAAGTATATACCTTGTTTTCGTATTTGTCGCTATTGGTCCAAAGCTCTAACTGTGCCAAAGTTTGGTTGGTGAACGAGTTTGACATTACGAAGCTTGGGTGACCGGTGGCACAGCCAAGGTTAACCAAACGACCTTCGGCCAGTACAATCACATCTTTACCTTCAATGGTATATTTATCAACCTGTGGTTTAATTTCAATTTTGGTGCTGCCGTAATTGGTATTTAACCAAGCCATGTCTATCTCATTGTCAAAGTGACCGATGTTACATACAATAGCTTTATCCTTTAACGCACGGAAATGTGCTTCGCGTACAATATCGCGGTTGCCGGTAGCAGTAACCACAATATCAGCCTCAGGGATAGCAGTAGAAAGCTTTTTCACTTCGAAACCTTCCATAGCGGCCTGCAGTGCGCAGATTGGGTCAATTTCGGTTACAATTACACGTACGCCAGCGTTACGCAGCGAGTCGGCAGAACCTTTACCCACGTCGCCATAACCACAAACTACAGCTACTTTACCAGCCATCATCACGTCAGTTGCGCGACGGATCGCGTCAACCAATGATTCACGGCAGCCATATTTGTTGTCAAATTTCGACTTGGTTACCGAATCGTTTACGTTGATAGCCGGAATTGGCAGGGTGCCATTCTTCATGCGCTCATACAGGCGGTGAACACCGGTGGTAGTCTCTTCAGACAAACCTTTAATACCGCTGATCAACTCAGGATATTTATCAAATACCATATTGGTAAGGTCGCCGCCGTCATCAAGGATCATATTTAACGGCTTGCGCTCTTCGCCGAAGAACAAAGTTTGTTCAATACACCAGTCAAACTCTTCGGCATTCATACCTTTCCAGGCATATACAGAAATGCCAGCGGCCGCAATAGCAGCAGCAGCATGATCCTGGGTTGAAAATATATTACATGATGACCAGGTAACTTCTGCACCAAGCTCAACAAGTGTTTCTATTAAAACAGCAGTTTGGATGGTCATATGGAGGCAACCTGCAATACGTGCACCCTTTAATGGTTTTGACGGACCATATTCCTTGCGAAGGGCCATTAAGCCCGGCATTTCTGCCTCGGCAAGTTCAATTTCTTTACGACCCCATTCGGCAAGCGAAAAATCTTTAACCTTGTATTTTACGTACGCTGTCTCTACTGATGACATAATTTTTTTGATTTTTTTACAAAAGTAGATAATAAAATAATGTAAAAGAAATGAGTTAATTTTAATGAATCTGCCGTTATTTAACCAATAGTATTAATCTGGAGTTATCTTTGCAAGGAAATAGCCGTCAACCGTATTAAGCCGTTCAGAAAGAAATTTAATACAAGCCAATGACCATAGGTGCTATAAACGAACGCGAGGAGAGCTTTAACATTCTCTTCCATCACAATCCCGAACCGATGTGGATCTTTGAAACTCAAAGCTTATCGTTCCTGGAGGTAAACAATGCAGCGATCAAAAAATATGGTTATAGCCGCGACGAATTTCTAGGTATGACCATTCTTGATATACGTCCGGCCGAAGATCGGGCGAAACTCAGAGAGCATGTTGAAAGTCTTACGGGTGCCAATATTGGCAGGCTCGAATATCGGCACCACTTAAAAAACGGCGAAACAATCTATGTCAATATCAATTCCTTCCCGGTAAGCTTCAGACAGAAACTTGCCCGAATTGTGCAAGTAGCCGACGTTACCGAAAAAGTGATGATGAGCAAACTGAGCAAAACCATCACCGATAATGCCACTCCTGCCCTCTTTATGGTAGACAAGGACGGTGGCTGCACCTTTATGAATCCGGCAGCGAAGAAGATCTTCGGCTATACGTTTGAAGAAATATCGGCCAATTCCATTTTTCTGCATAATGCTCTTCATCATCATTATCCCAATGGTGAGTATTATCCGGCAGAAGCTTGCCCGCTTTACCTGGCCATGATGAATAAGCAGGAGCTTATCGGCCACGAAGACGTTTTTTTTAATAAGGACGGTTCAAGTATCCCGGTACTATGTACCGTATGTCCCATTTTTGAAGATGGGAAGCATGTATCAACCGTAATTGAGGTGCTCGATATTACGCGCCAAAAGAAACTGGAACTGGAACAACAATTGGCACAAAAAAACATTGAGGAACTGATGCTGAAAAAAGACGAGTTTATGAGCATAGCCAGCCATGAGCTCAAAACGCCGCTAACCAGCATCAAAGCTTACACGCAGTTGCTCGACAAAAATATTCCGCCGGGTGTAAAGGCCTATACTTTTATCCAAAAAACCGGTCAGCATATTGACCGCCTGGAAAAGTTGATTGCCGACCTGTTAGATGTTTCTAAGATAAATTCAGGGAAGCTCACCTATAATATTACCGAGGTTAACTTTGCAGATATATTGGCAGAAAGCGTAGAAAGTGTACAACATACGGCACCTTATCATCGCATAGTAATAGAAAAATCGGCTAATGTATTTTTTAAAGGTGACCGATTGCGGCTGGAGCAGGTATTGAATAATTTCTTAACCAATGCTATTAAATACTCGCCCAATGAGGATAAGGTTATTGTGCGATCGGAAATCCAACAGCAGAATCTTGTGGTTTCCATCCAGGACTTTGGGATTGGCATTGCCCCCGAAAACCTCAACAAATTATTTGACCGTTTTTACAGGGTGGATAATACCGCCATGCGTTACCAGGGGCTAGGTCTTGGGTTATATATTGCAGCAGAAATCATCAAAAGGCATAACGGCAGTTTTTGGATAGAAAGCGAACCGGGCAAAGGGTCAACCTTTTACTTCCTGCTTCCGCTTAATACAGAAAGCGCGGCCTCGGCCCATGTAAGCAGCATTTACCTGCACAGCGACGAGGGCATCAAAATATCCTATAACACCAGTAACCACTGGCTTGAGGTTGATTGGATGGGTTTCCACAACTTAAACTCTGTAAAAAGAGGATCGCTGATTATGCTCGATCTGCTAAAGAAAAATAATTGCAGCAAAGTATTGAATGATAACAGGCACGTAAAAGGAACCTGGTCTGAAGCAGCCGAGTGGCTGAGTAAAGAATGGTTTCCGCAGATGGAAGAAGCGGGATTAAAATATTTTGCCTGGACCTACTCTCCAAGTACCTTCAGCCGCATGGCTACCAATAAAACAATGGAATCTGCCAATGGCAACGTTAATACCAAGGCTTTTGAAAGCAAGGCCGAAGCAGAAGAATGGCTTAGTGAAATGCAATGATCATTTCACTAAGCCAATATCAATTAATTTAAAGTAAGATACTGTACAGGATTAACCGGTTTGCCATTTTTACGCACTTCATAATGTAAATGCGGTCCGGTTGAACGGCCGGTTGAACCAACCTTGCCAATAACCTGGCCCACGGTAACCTCCTGGCCCTCGCGCACATTGATATGCGACAAGTGACCGTACCAGGTTTCGAGGCTGCTCGTGTGCTTAATTTTCACACAGTTACCATAACCGCCTGCTCTGCCAGTAAAAATAACACGGCCGCTGGCAGTACATTTAACCAGGTCACCCACTTGCCCGCGGAAATCAAGACCGGGATGAAATTCATGACGGCCAAAATCAAACGGATTGCTGCGGTAACCAAAAAAAGAAGTGAATGAACTTATGCGGGGATACCCCATCGGGATCATAGCTACATTGCTTACCAGTTGCGCCAGATAGTTATTATACTTGGCATACAGCTCAACAGGGCTTGCCTTTTTACCTTTCGCAGTATTGGTATTAACCGTTCTGAAAGATACACCCCTAAGGCCTCTACGGCTCAGGTAATCATTAATCTTGGTTAATTTACTTTGAATGCTCTCTATATAGGTAAGCGCCCTGTTATTGGTGCTGTCGCTTGATGCTGTTACAGCGTTCAGTTTTGAAGAACCTTCGTCAACCTGTGTTTTCAGGTCTGAGATCTGTGATAGCAACTTGCTTCTTTCCTGTTGTTCCTGTTGAGTCTGATACTGCAACTTTATCACATTCCAGCCTAAAACGGCTACAAGTATCACTGCTACTGCCAGCCCTATTTTCAATCCTGTATGATTGCTGGCTTTTCCTTTAAGTACTTTTGGCTGAAACCGCCCCTCTTCCACTAAATAATCCTCTCTCAAATCTGCTTGTTTCACGTTCATACGTTAAGTCTAAAATAATTAGGGTTTAAAAAAGCGACATGGTAGATGCCGGCTTTCAAGAAACACGAATGTATACGAAAACGTCAAAAAAATGTTAATATTTTCTACTAAAAAAACTTTTTAATATGGATTACTTACTTTTGTACTATAAAATTTACAGAAAATGATGTACCCAGAATATTTAGTTGCGCCTATGAGGGCCGAACTTACTAATGTTGGATTTGAGGAATTAAAAGAACCAGAAGCAGTAAAAGAAGCTATCGAAAGCAAAGGCACCGTGCTGGTAATGGTAAACTCTGTTTGCGGCTGCGCTGCAGCTAATGCACGTCCGGCAGCTAAAATGGCCGTTCAGCATGAGAAACATCCGGATAAACTGGTAACTGTATTTGCAGGCATGGAAAAAGAAGCTGTTGATACCGCACGCGCTTACATGCTGCCTTATCCGCCATCATCACCTGCTATTGCCCTGTTTAAAGATGGCAAACTGGTGCACATGATTGAAAGACACATGATTGAGGGCCGTCCGGCTAAATTAATTGCCGACAACCTGGTAATGGCTTTTGAAGAGTATTGCTAATTCATAGCTTTAAAGATAAAGAGACCGGCCAAAAGCCGGTTTTTTTATTTATGGGCAAACTGATACCTTTACCACAATCCGCTGACTTTATGAAAAAACTTTCAGCACTGCTATAGTCGCTGTGAATCGGTAATGGAACTGGCCAAATCAAAACCAGGCCTCACCTGTTATCACCCCTAAGGCACGTGGCTGAGCGTTGTATGCCGGGAACAAGGCTGGCAACATTAGCATGGGTAAGTTTGCCGATATAATTGCCATAAATGAAGATCCGTAACGTATTCTAATGAAAGACGGAAAAAATATATAAAGAACAATATACTGAACAAAAGCCATGAAGATTACCCTACCCGCCGGCATTATCGCTGGGTTATTTGCAGTTGCCGGCTTCAGCGCACAGGCTCAGGATTCGGCAGCTCTTGCTAAGCCCGACCCTGAAATGAAAATCTATCGGGCTACCCCGACTAAAATAAACGACCTGATCCATACCAAACTCGATGTTCGGTTTGACTATCAGAAACGGTTTATGTACGGCAAAGAGTGGGTAACGTTAAAGCCGCATTTTTATCCTACAGATAGCTTGCGACTGGATGCCAAAGGCATGGACATTAAAACAGTGGCTATAGTAAAGAACGGCGCAGAGCACCTGCTCAAGTACTCCTACGATAGCCTTTCACTCAATATCCATCTGGATAAAACCTATAGCAACAGTGAGCGATACACTATATATCTTGCTTATACCTCGAAACCGGATCAGCTGAAATCAACCGGTAGCGCCGCCATTAATGATGCCAAGGGCTTATATTTTATCAACCCGGACAGCACCGAAAAAGGCAAACCGGTACAGATCTGGACCCAAGGCGAAACAGAATCAAATTCGGCCTGGTTCCCTACGATTGACAAGCCCGACCAAAAAACAACCGACGAGATCAGCATGACGGTTCCGGCTAAATATGTAACGCTTTCCAACGGCAGGCTTGCATCACAGAAAAGGAACACAGACGGTACACGTACCGATACCTGGGTGATGGATCTGCCGCACTCGCCCTACCTGTTTATGATGGCGATTGGCAACTTTAAGGTTTACCACGATAAATGGCGCAACAAACCGGTAGACTATTATCTGGAACCAGCCTATGCGCCTTATGCCAAAGAAATATTTGGGTTTACGCCCGAGGTGATAGACTTTTACAGCAAAACCCTCGGCATTGATTACCCGTGGAACAAATATGCGCAAATAGTAGTGCGGGACTACGTCAGCGGAGCCATGGAAAACACGACCGCTACCCTACACGGCGAGCAAGTGCAGTTAACTCATCGCGAAATGATCGATGGCCATGGCGAAAGTGAAGTAGACATTGTACACGAGCTTTTTCACCAATGGTTTGGCGATTATGTAACCACCGAGAGCTGGAGCAACCTGACGGTGAATGAATCATTTGCTGATTTTAGCGAGATGCTTTGGCTCGAACATAAATATGGTAAAGACGCCGGCGACGCCCACAGCTACGAAGCCCTGCAGCAATACTTACAGGACCCTGCCAACTCAACTAAAGACCTGGTTCGTTTTCATTACGACGACAGGGAAGACATGTTTGATGTAGTAACCTATCAAAAAGGTGGCCGCATTCTTAATATGCTGCGCAACTATTTGGGCGATGCTGCTTTCTTTAAAGGCTTGAATATCTACCTTAGAACAAACGCTTTTAAGAATACCGAGGCTCAGCATTTACGCCTCGCTTTAGAAGAAGCAAGCGGCAGGGACCTCAACTGGTTCTTCAATGAATGGTATTACAATGCCGGCCATCCGGTTTTGAAGATCGATTATAAATGGGACGCACCATCTAAAACCGAGTTTGTTTATCTTCAGCAAACCCAGGAAGGCAATCCTTTTGTGTTACCAATGGCTGTTGACGTATATAGCAATGGCAAGAAAGACCGCCACCAGATATGGATGCGCCAAAAAGCCGACACGCTTTCTTTCCACACCGCCAATGAGCCTGAACTGGTCAATGTGGATGGCGACAAGGTGCTGCTCGGCGTAAAAATTGATAACAAAACCGCCGAGCAATTTAAATATCAATACGCGCATGCGCCATTATACCTTGACCGGTATGAAGCGATAGAAGCGGCCTCACCTCATCAGGACATTAAGGTAAACCGCGACATTGTTTTAGCAGCCTTACAGGACAAATACTATGGTTTACGTATTATGGCTATTAAAGCCCTCAATTTTAAAAATGATGAGGTGCGCAACACGGCAGTACCGTCGTTAATTAATATTGCGCAAACCGATCAAAACACCTTAGTGCGGGCAGCAGCTTTGAATATGCTTGCTGGTTTAAAAGCCCAGACTAATCTGGCACTGTTCAGACAATCGCTAACAAGCCAGTCGTACAGTGTGCAGGCCGCAGCACTTAACGGAATTTACCAACTGGATGCCGATGAAGCTTTCAAAACAGCCAAAGGCCTTGAGAAGGATAGTCGTGGAGTATTAAGTCAAAAAATCATTAGTATTTACGCAGAGAAAGGTGGAGATGCAGAATGGCCGTTTGTTTACAACAGTTATAGAAATCTGGGACTGCAGGGCAAAGGGGAGATGCTAAAAGACTTTGCCATCATGACCGGCCGCGTTTCCAATCCTCAGTATACGCAACAGGGAATAAGCCAGATGAAAGAAATCGGTATCAGATTTAAAGTTTATGGGGCCTTGCCTGCCGTGGTTAATATGCTTACGCAGATTAAAGCAGCAAAAGCGCAGGCAGGCGATCAGGCGTCGGCAGCTTTTGCAGACAAAACAATTGGTGAACTGAACGCTGTTAAATAACAGGTCACTAAAATAACAAGCGGCCGGCATTCAAAGGAAATTCTCTGAATACCGACCGCTTCCTTTTTATCAGAAATCTTTATTCAACAACTTCTCTAGCTCAGCAAAGCTGATGTTCATTTTAACGTGACCCTGTTTGGCATAAGATATTTCGCCGGTTTCTTCAGAGATGATAATAGCGGTAGCTTCGTTTGATTCAGTAACACCTATACCTGCCCTGTGGCGAAGGCCAAACTGAGGCGGCAGATCGGTTTTATCAGTCAGCGGCAAAATGCAACTGGCCGATTTAATTTTATTACCGGAAACTACAACAGCGCCGTCATGCAGCGGACTTGTTTTCTGGAAGATACTTTCTAGCAGTCGCTTGGAAATTTTGGCGTCCAGCAGTTCACAACTGTTCTGGTAAAACTGCTCGTCGTAATACTTGGTAAAAACAATAAGTGCGCCGGTACGGGTCTGCTTCATACTTTTACAGGCATCTACAATAGGTTTAATACGGCCATAGTTGTTTTTCTCTACCTCTGTTTTACCAAAAAAATGCTGCCACCATGCCTTATTTCGTTGCAGGGTAGCATTTTTGCCCACAAGTAACAAAAAGCGCCTTATCTCCTGCTGAAATACTACCACAATACAAATTATACCGGCATTCATGAAATTTTCCAGAATACCGGTGAGCAGTTTCATGTGCAACCCTTTAACCACAAAGTACAACACACAAACTAAGGCTAAACCTATAAAAATATTTGCCGCAATAGTTCCCTTGATAAGTACATAAAGCTGGTAAACAAGCAGCGCCACCAGTACAATATCAAGAACGTCGAAAAAATTAAACTTTAAAAAACTTAGGTCGATAGCATGCATTGGTAACGAAGTTAACATTTTTATACTACTTGCTCCCAATGTTTTACTAACGCCTAAAGTGCGTATTCATTTTTGACAGTTGTCAAACAAAGATGATCAAGTGCGATGCAATCGCACACCCCTGTTAAGCACGCATTACAAATGCGCGCAAGAAGATAATCGCATATTTGCACATCAAATTACTTATTTCTTTCTGTGGTGAAGCGCACCAACTGCTCAAGACCAGTTCTGGCATCACTTGGGGGGAAGGTATTTAAGATTTCAAAGGCTTCATCCTGATATTTCCGCATTTGGGCCTCGGCATATTCAAGTCCGCCGGTTTCTTTTACAAAGGCAATAATTTGTGCTATCTTTTGCGGATCATCGTTGTGGTTTTTAACCAGGTTAATGATTCTTTTCTTTTCTGAAGAAGTGGTGTTATTAAGCGAGTAAATAAGCGGCAATGTAACCTTTTTCTCCTTGATGTCGATGCCGAGTGGCTTGCCAACATCGTCTGTACCAAAGTCAAAAATATCGTCCTTAATTTGAAAGGCGATGCCTATCTTTTCGCCAAAGCGGTACATCTTATCAACGGTTTCTTTGTCGGCCCCTGCAGAAGCTGCACCACAGGCGCAACATGCAGAAATCAATGAAGCTGTTTTCTGCCTGATCACCTCATAATAAATAGGCTCATCTACATCCAGCCGACGTACTTTTTCAACCTGCAGCAGCTCTCCTTCACTCATTTGTTTAACGGCGTTACTTACAATCTTGAGCAGCTCAAAATCGTCATTTTCCAGCGAAAGCAGCATGCCTTTGCTCAGCAGGAAGTCGCCCACCAAAACGGCAATCTTATTTTTCCATAAGGCATTAATGGAGAAGAATCCCCTGCGTTGGTAGGAGTTATCCACCACATCATCATGCACCAGCGAGGCTGTATGCAGCAGTTCAACCAGGGCAGCGCCCCGATAAGTAGAATCGTTAATACCACCGCAGATACTGGCCGAAAAGAAAACAAACATCGGTCTGATCTGCTTGCCCTTGCGCTTTACAATGTAATGGGTAATACGGTCAAGCAACGGAACTGAGCTCTGCATGGAGGTTTTAAACCTTTCCTCAAATGCGTCGATTTCCGCAGCAATAGGTTTCTTAATCTCGTTAATGCTCAGCATTCAAATTCAACAGATTTTAATATCAGGGCCGTCGTTAATAAGGCTCGACAAACATACTAATTATTCAGTTAAAAGGGTTGGAGTGGTTAAAAAGGTTAAAGTGGTTAAAAGAGCTTAGAGCTGTTAAAAGGGTTGAAGAGGTTAAAAGGGCTAAAGTAGTTAGAAGGGTTAAATTTATAGCACGGTTTCAAGCCGGGGCTATACTCAAATCGCTTTAACTTCTCTAACGTTTTTAACCCTTTTAACTTGTCGCAAAGCGATTTAATGAAGAACAGATGAAGCACTGCTCTGGATCGATTAAACCTTCGGCCCCAACAAATACTCTTACTTACAAATAACAAAATTGAAAAAAATATGAAAGTTAAAATATTAGGAGGTTTGTTGATTGCCGCATTGGCAGTGACCTCAGTAGCCGAAGCTCAAACAAAAACACCTGTAATAAATGCTCGCCAACACATGCAGGAGAAACGCATTAACCAGGGTGTTCGCAGTGGAGAGCTAACCAAACATGAAGCACGCACACTGCGTAAAGACGAACGCAGACTAGCTGCGGAGAAACGTGCATATAAAGCTACTGGTCATGTTACTCGTGCCGAACGCCGGCACATGCGTCATCAGGAAAATCGGATTAGCAGGGCTATTTACGCTAAAAAGCATAATGCACGTGTAAGAAAAGGATAAGTGTTGTTTTTGTAATATATTCTTAGGTTTTCATAGAAAAGCGGGGCGTGCGAGATGTTCCGCTTTTTCTTTGATTCAAATTTTAACTCCCCCTCTAAATTAAGTCCCTGCATTAAACCTTTTTGATTTTCAGCACTCTATCAGTCATAACCAATTTATTACATACATAAAGAGCATCAAAAGAACCACAGTGACCATATAAGATTTTAAGCCAGTGTTTGTTGTTTATATAGTTTAAGTTTTCGTTAAAGTGGAGCTGGCAGTCGTCGGCTCCACTTTTTTAGTGAGCAGACGTTGGTTTAACACAATGAAGATTTTTGTTGGCCGAACAGGCGTAACGTATTTCAGCACAAAATATTATTGGCGCTAAACCTTTGTTTACAACACATGTTATAACAATTATTAGTTTTTGCCGATGCCGTCTACCGTTCGAGCTGATCAGGTTAACGCCAACACCCCCTCAAGCCTGAAAGTCAAAAATGAAAAATCTACTGAAAGCGGACGGTGAGCGCACCGAGCCGGTAATTACGAAAGATGAATTAAGAAATTCGTTCACTAAAATACTTACCAACCTATACTTTGTAAAACAGCAGTTAAAAGGCTATTTACCTCTCCTGCTTTCAAAAGCCACGTTTAAACCACTTAAACTACAGATCAGGGAAATCATCATTAATATAAACGCGGACCTGCTAAGGCTCGACTTTATTTTCAAAGTGCTCAACATAGACCCGGCTACACTCAACTCCACCATACGGGATAGTATTAACCTGGAAAGCCAGGTAACGCGAAACCTCAAAGACTTAAATCTGACAGAAACCGATATGTCCATTCTCTATCATATCTTAATTGTGGAAACGATTTCGAGCTCTTCTTTTAAACTATTATTTAAACAGGCTATACTACTTGGTAACAAAGAGATATATAACTGGGTACATGAAATTTTAAAGGAATCTGTAGCGACTAAAAAGAAAATTAACGAATTGCTGAAAGCTTACTTCGAGCAATAAAAATTTCGTCTACAGAAAATATCCAGATTCCCTTCTTTATATTTAATATAGCAAAAAATTTGAGCATTACTTGAAGAAGACCGATCCTACGTTTAGAACTACGTTATACCTGCTTATTATTTCGCTTACTTTGCTGTGTTGCAACGCGTTTGCCCAATCTTGTTCCAACCCTATTACCGTTGATCTTTCGCAGCATGCAGACACCTCTGTAACCATTACCGCCCTACGAAGCGGCAATTGTTGCACCGGTAGTAATTGTACCGTGTTTGCTATTACTATTAATCCAGGAACAGATTTAATTAGCTTAACCACTAGCCAGGTTACCGGTTCAACTACTTATACGGTTAACTGCGGTACGCCCGAACCTGAAGGTACCGCCACCTGTGTTTCCGGCATGACTACCTTCCAGATTGCATATTGTAAACCCGGAAATAACGCAGTAACTTATACCATTACCGCTGCTTCTGCTGTACACGCCTCTGGAAACCTCAACCTGCGAGTAGGCTGTTCCGGTACTATGAGCGTAACCGGATTAACTACCGCATCCACTACCTGGACTTCAATTTACCCTGGTGCCACGGGAGCGTATAATTCTTATTTGAGCCAAACATCTGGCGCAACGTCAGTAACAGTTACCCCGCAAACCGGCGCACCCGCCTATATTGATTATCAGGTAAGCGGAACGCAAAGCGGCGTTTGCGGAACAACAAAAACCGAAACCATCCGGGTGTATACTTATCCTGCTCTTACGGTTTCCATAAGTCCGGCTACGGTATCCATTTGCTCGGGTAGCAGCGTCACGCTTACAGCCACGGGAGTCGGTGGTAGTCCCGCCAGCTCGGGATATACTTATTCATGGAGTAACGGTGCAACCACACAGTCCATAACCACATCTACTACCGGAACTTATACTGTATCAGTTAACGACCAGCTGGCATGCGGCCCGGTAACTCAGTCGGTAAGCGTAGGGCCATTTACGCCCGCCGCACCTACCGCTGTGGGGGCCACTATTTGCACTGGCACCACGGCTACCCTAACTGCCACAGCACCTGGCGGAATCTATCAGTGGTATGATGCTTCCACAAACGGCAATTTGTTATATACAGGTAGCAGTTTTATTACACCGGTGTTAACTAGTAACACCACTTATTATGTACAGGACAGCAATGGCTCCTGTACCAGCTCCCGAACCCCGGTAACGGTAACCGTAAATCCGCTACCGGCTAAGCCCGCTATTCAGAATCAATAGCTTTAAAATGGTCTAAAACTTGGTCTGCTGGTTAAAGGCGAAAATGCCCATGGTATTGATAAAAGGATAATAAGCAATGCAATGGTAAACCATATTGCCATTGTTTTAAACTTCTCTTGATCCAGTTCCTTACGTTTTGCCCTGATGGAACCAATAGTGATGAGCACAATGGCAATAAGCATCATCGTAATGTGCTCCATGCCGAAAAACCGTATATTCCGCTCGTGAACAGCTATTTTAAAGTTATGCAGAAAATAGTGCACTATCGGGCTAACCACATAAAGCACCAGGCCGATCACCAATTGCGTGTGGGCTATTGTGGCGGCAAAAATACGCGCAAAGTTATCCGTCGGACCAAAATGCTTTCGCCCCAGCCAGCCGCTATAACCACGATATAGCGCGAATAATAAACCTGCAAGTACGAACCAGCGAACTAGGGAATGAAGAGCTAAAACAAAGTAGTACATATCGCAAAAGACGAAATACCTGCGGAAAAATTTTAATATTTTTTCAAACAGTGCACGTGAAACGGCAGCAGAAATCCTAGTGGAGAAATATCGGGAAATCCGGCAGCCCCACGCGCCGGATTTTTAAGGCTCATCGCCACTTCCCGATAATTTGGCATTGTCCTGATTATTCGTATCGTATGCGCTGCCATGGTTAATCATAACACATGGCAGGCATCTCAGGCTTATAACAGGATAGTTTCTTTTATTAAAATGAACGATATAAATCAGGCTTGGTCCGCTTCTGTAAGCGGTCTATTGTTCATAATCCTCAAACAGTTTATTTAACTGAAAGCTTATTATTTAAATTATTTTACAATAGATAATATTTAAAATTAAAAATCCATCCTGTACAAATCCTGTAGCAGTAAAATATTAGCACTATTGCAAGCTTTCATCTTACCTGTTATAAATTTATCAAGCAATAGTTCTTCTTCATTAAAAGATCATAATAGTATGAGTTATAAATGACTTATAATTCATACCGCCCATTTATCTTTGAACACCCCAAACACAATACAACATCTCCTTAATTACACAAGTATGATCAGGGAAAAAAACCAGGGCATAGCTACAGTACTCGCATTTTCATTACTGCCACTATCCGGCTTTGCAACAGATATTTATATACCGTCCCTGCCAAGTATGGGAGGCGACCTCCATATCAGCAGCATACAAGTGCAAGCCACGCTTACGCTTTTTCTGATCAGTTACGGCATTTCACAACTCTTTATCGGCAGTATTCTGGATAGCTTTGGCCGTTACCGTCTAAGTTTGGGAGCGTTGGGTATATTTATATTATCAAACCTGGTAATTGCCTTAACGCATAACATCTACCTCATATATGGCATGCGTATTATCCATGGCATTACCGTTGCTACCATTGTAGTGGCCAAAAGAGCCCTCTTTGTAGATATTTACAAAGGCGAAAAATTAAAACATTACCTCAGCTTATTTACTATCATCTGGTCCGCCGGACCTATTTTGGCTCCTTTTATTGGCGGATACCTTCAACATACTTTTGGCTGGAGATCCAATTTCTATTTCCTGGCGGGAGTTGCCTTTGCCATAGGCATACTGGAGGTATTTTTTAGCGGCGAAAGTTTGCAGCATGCAGCCGAGTTTCACTTAAAAAAGATAGCACACGTGTACTTGGAGATGATCAGCACGCCGAGCTTTAGCCTTGGCTTGTTTATGCTGAGCTTTGCTTACTCTATGGTGATGATTTATAACATGACCGGTCCATTCATCATTGAACATAGTTTAGGGTTAACACCTATTGTTGCCGGCGATTGCTCGCTTATTCTGGGACTGGCCTGGATGGTAGGCGGGTTTATAGGCAAAGGGACCATCAATAAACCGTTTTATACCAAACTTGGGTTAAACACCGGTTTACAATTGCTGTTTGTAATAGCTATGATCCTGAGCGTACCCTATATTTCTAATTTATACGCTATTGTATTTTTCGCCTTCATTATCCATGTTGGCGCAGGCTTTACCTACAACAACTACTTTACCTACTGCCTGGCAAGGTTTCCAAAAAATGCCGGCATTGCAGGCGGACTTACCGGAGGTATAGTATATGTGGTGCTTTCCTTTATAACTTATGGCATTGTTTACTTTATCCCCGCTAAAGATGAGCGCAACCTGAGCCTGAGCTATCTTATACTGATCATCCTCTCGGCAATTGTAATGTTGGTTATCTTCAGGATGAACAAACGTGCCCGGAAAACTGGGGCGCCGGTTATGGTTGAAGCCTAACAGTATAAGCCTTTACTGCTTATCAGAAAAAAAGCCGACGGTTTTAGGTTCCCTGATCTCGCGGGCAAAACCTTCGAGGTACAACTCGTTGTTGACGTATTTGGGCCGCAGAGAAGTTTCTTCTACTTTAAAGTTTTTCTCCTTAAGTTTCGCGTTAATGCCGTCAATAATATCACGGGTGATGAAGCTATCTGTTACCTGCAGACCATTGTCTGACGGTTGTAGTTGGACACCCTCTACTTTATATAAAAATCCTATTGTGCTTAACTTATCCATATTTTTTAAATTATGACCGGTGCTTTACGCCAAATACCACGATCTTATAACGAGTGCAGTTATTTAAAGAAATATAACCGGTAATTGTTCAAAATAAAAGCAGGATTGCCAAAATAATTTGACTTGCCTGCTTTCACTTTTTCGGTTTCCGGGAAATTTATTTAGTTCAAGCTCGCCAATATATCTTTTTCTGAAAGGGTATTAAATTCCTGGTAGGGATTAAGCGGAAGCCTGAAGTAGAAGGTCGATCCCTTGCCCTGCTCACTTTCAATCCAAAAGCTTCCCTTGTGCCGGTTAAGAATAACAGAGGAAATAAATAAGCCGAGACCTAAGCCTTCAAACCGCATGGCGGTATTATCGACCCGGTAATAACGGTCAAATAATTTGTCCAGGTGTTCGCGTGCAATGCCTATGCCAAAATCCTGAACAGACACTACAACATCTCCACCCTCAATACTTGCGTTAACCAAAACCCGCTGTCCTTCTGGCGAGTATTTAACCGCATTGGTTAGGAAATTGTGCACCACTTGCTCAAGCCTGTACTCATCGCCGGTATAGGTAACATCAGGCGCATTTAAGAGGATAATTTCGTGGGTTTGGGTCATGTGCTGCACACCGTCAATGCTGTTAACAAGCATCTGCCTAAAGTTAAATGGCTGCATGGTATAGGTTAACTTGCCCGCATTTATCTTGGTTACGTCCAGAAGATCGTTGATCAGTTTTTCCAGCCGGAAGATATGATCGCTCGATTTTTCAATAAATCCGTAAAGTTTTTCATTGTCCTTTGTACGCCTCATCAGCTGATTAAATGCCTTAATACTGGTAAGCGGCGTCTTAAGCTCATGACTGGCGATAGAGAGAAATTCGTCCTTCTTTTGCTCATTATCTTTCTGGAGCTGAATATCTGTATTTGAACCCACCCATAGCTTAACCTGGTTTCCTTCCCGATAAGGCAATGCACGGCCCAAGTGCCACTGGTATTCGCCATTGTACATGCACAAACGGAACTCGGTCACAAATTCGGTTCCGTTGCTCAATGCAGCTTTCCACTTATGGCTATACATCATCACATCGTCGGGGTGAATAAATTTTTCCCACCCGGAGGTAATGATCTCGTTCGCATCTAAGCCAAAATCGCGGCATACCACATCATTCACGTAGCTTAGTTCGCCATTTGCAGTAGCCGTCCACACCTGTTGCGGAATAGCGTTTAGCGTAAAACGAAGTTGTTTTTCGGCCGCTTCTAATTTTTTCCGCGCAACTACCTGTTCGGTGACGGTGTTGGCCACCATCATAATCATGGTAGTCCTTTCGGCGTTGTCCTTTAACGGCTGATATACAAAGTTAAAGTACATTTCTTCAACCATGCCATTCTTTTCAATCAGCGCCTTTATTTCATTTCCGTGAAATGCTTCGCCTGTGGCATATACTTTTTCAAGAATAGGTAAAAACTCCTGCCCCTTCAACTCGGGCAACCCTTCTATCAGTGGCATGCCAATAATCGCCGAAGTTTTGCCCCACTCTTGCAACACCTTATTATTGGCAGCTTCTATAACCATGTTTTCACCAGAAAATACCGCAATCGGCACAGGTGCCTCGCGAATGAGCATACGGAAACGCTCCTCACTTTCGGCCAGGGCGTTAATTGTGCTTTCAAGATTGCTTTGCGTTAACATGAGCTCATCGTTAGTGGTGATTAGCTCTTCATTGGCCGCTGCAAGCTCTTCATTAGTAGCTGCAATTTCCTCATTTAATGCCTGCTGCTCTTCGTTACTTTCTTCCAGCAGGCGGCGTGTATATACAATGTTGGTTATATCATTGGCTGCCACCACAACGCCCGATACATTTCCGTCTATATCGAGGAGCGGATCATAGTAAAAGCTGATATAAGTCTTTACAAGGCCCTCTTCAGTATTTACATAAAATACCTCTTCTTCCTGACCATAAGGCTCTCCGGTTTCATAAACGCGCCTTAATAGTGCAGGGAAAGGCTGGTCAGCCAGTTCGGGTAAAATATCCAGCAGGTTCCTGCCGATGATCTCATCCAGTTGTTTGTGCCATAAATTTGCCAGCTGCTGATTGGCTACTTCAACAGTTAATTCGGCACCGCGCAGAATTATCAACGGATAGTGAGATGTCATGACTAGGGCACGCAAGTCCGTCTCACTCTTTTGTATCCTTTGGCGCGACTTTACCAACTCGGTCACTTCAAAGCAGAACACAAAAACGCCGTCAATCTGTCCATCATTGTTTAAACGAGCCTGATATATGAAATTAAAGTAGCAGTCTTCCATAGGGCCGCCTTCGTTTCGCGACAATTGCACACGAAGCTCCTTACCTTCAAAAGTTTTACCCGTATTGTATACATCCTGCAAAATGTCCCATATTGGCTGTTCCTTTAACTCAGGCAAGGCCTGACCAATAGGATTGCCCAACAAATGACGACCGGGAAGCAGTTGTTGATAGGTTGGATTAATGAGCTCAAACACCAGGTCTTTGCCATCAAGAATACAAATACCGGCAGGCGCCTGCATAAAGAATCCCTTTAACTTGTCACGCTCCCGGATGGTGGCCAACTGAGCCATGATCAGCTCTTCCGTACGTTGGGCTACCCGGTCCTCCAGTTCAGCATTAATTTTGTTAAGCAGTTGCTGCGTGATGATCAGCTCTTCATTGGTTGAAACAAGCTCCTCGTTGGTAGCCGCCAGCTCCTCATTGAGCGCCTGCTCCCTTTCAAAAGCCGTACCTATCTCTAAGGATAGACCGGCGTTAAGTATAGCACCAACATGCAGCCCTACCGACTCCAGAAAATTCCGGTAGTCTGAATCCAGCCGCTTACGGGCCGAAACGCCTAAAACCATGAAGCCCTTTATAGCCGCATCTTCCCGACTGAGGGGCACCACAAGTGCCTCGGTAACCGGTTCGGGCCAAACGTTGGTAATTACTTCAGCAAAGTAACTGTTCAGATCCTCTACGTGAATTACGTCTTTGAACCAAAGTTCATCAACAGGGAGCTGGGGCACATTGCCTGCATTCAACCCTGTATAGCCTGCTACCTGTACCTCGTCATTTTTATTAACGGTGTAAAGAATGCTGAAAGGAATATCATAACTAGCCTGTTCCAATATCTGCATTACCTGTGCTTTTGCTTGCGTTACATTGCGCGCGCTGTTAGATTTTTGCAAAAAGCTTGTTAGTATTTGGTTGCGCCGGTCATTAATTACCCTATATGATGTTTCTATTACAGCGTTAAATACTCCACCAACCAATCCGTCTTTCCCGGTTATGGGTGATAAGGTGTAATCAAAATAACATTCTTCCGTGTAGCCGTACCGGTGCATAAACAAAGGCGCATCGGGCCTTCTGTAAGACGCACCTTCATTAAGCACAGATTTAAACTCTTGCTCTATGCCTGCCCATATCTCGGGCCACACTACTGCACCAGGTTTACCTAAAGCCCAGGGGTGCTTATCGCCGGGGATACTGCTCCATGGGTCATTATATAAAAGCGTGAAGTCTTTACCCCAGTAAATAGCAATGGGAAAACCAGAATTTAAACTGATGGCAATTGCTGACGTCAGACTGTCGGGCCAGGTATCCGGAGATCCAAGCGGAGTTTGCGACCAATCAGTGGATCGCATAAGTTCGCCCATTTTTCCTCCACCCCGAAGAAAGGTATAGTTTTCAGACATATAGTTAGATGTAGCTTCTGAAAGTATTTGAATTACAAATTTAAACGATTTTTAAACATTAAGTTATTGTAACAATAATTAATTAAACATTTAAACGAGTAGTAAAATTTTTACTTTCAACTACAGACCAACAATAGGCACTAAAGTTTTAGCCTATCTTACCTCATCCAGCAGTTTTTTAAAGAATGGCAACGCCTCTTCGGCCATTATTCCATGCTGTTCTACACTTGGATGGCCATAGCAGCCCTGACCCTCCATTGGCTTAAAAAAGAAAGTTTCAACTGGCTTATCATTAGGGTATGCTGAATCAATTTGATGCTTAACCGCAAGCAAACATTGCTCAAGCGTAGCAGCGTTTTGTCCGTTAACCATGGGGCTGCTCAGCAAAGCAATCCCGGCTTTTGGGTATTTTGATTTAACCAGCTTAACAAACTTCACGTAAGTATTGGTAAAAGTGTCTGCATCAAAGGGCTTTCGCGGCGTTTTACCATCGCCATTGCTAAAATCATTTGTACCCAGGGCAATGCTCACGATTGCAGGTTTGTATGTTTTAAAATCCCAGAGGCGTTGGTCGGGCTCCCATAATCCGGTCTTTTCATACACCTGGGGCATGGTGGGCCCATCGCTGTTCCAGTTGCGGTAAATACCGATTCCACTTACGCTACTCACGATAAAATTTACACCTAAAGAGCGGGCCACTCTGGGGCCATAAGCCATATAAGCGTTATGCTGATCGTAATAGGCTCCTGTACCGCAAGGGTATTCGGAAAGGTCTGCCACAGCACCGCAAGTGATGCTGTTGCCAATAAATTCTATCAGCGGATTTTTAGAAATTGGCAATGCCTTTACGTGCGCTGCCTCTATTTTTGAAACGAAGATGGGCCCCGTTTGTGCTTCGGTGGCTTTATATATCCATATCCGGTGCAAACCAGGTTGAGGAGCTTTAATGACTATTGGCTCTGTGTTTCCGCCGTTTATCCTGATGCGCTTTTGATAAACACCGTCCAATGTGTATTGGAGAAAAGCATGCTCGGCAGGATTTGGAAGATAGGCATATACCTCACACTCAGAACCGGTAAAGCTGAACCCGAAATGTACGGCAGAACTAATGAGTTCGAGATCGTGTTTGTCGTTATAGGCGTATCTACCCAATGGCTTTAATTTACCCGCCGGAAGCATTGATAGCTTTTCCCGACCTGATTGAGCAAAGGTTAACCGCGAAAATCCGAGTGCCAGTAATAGGAAGATAGAGAACCGCAATTTCATCATGGCTTATAATAAGATGTTTATACTGAATCAAACTGCAATTATAACAACTTAACCGTATCTCTTATTAGTAGCCTGCATTTAGCGGCATTATTTGCAGAAAATGTATTAGCGGTGAGCGATCGAATAGCTTAACCAAAGCTGATTCACCAAACTTCAGAAGAAAGCTGATCTTCAACAATTGATTGATGAATGGCCACCAGTTTATCACCATATACAGGTTTAGAAATAAACTCCTTTACAAAGTCATAACTTTCTGCCTTGAGCCGATCAAAACGATTAACCGAGGTTGTAACAATGTAAACGTTGATTTTTTTTGAGAGGGAGTGGTATATTTTCCCCAATTCATCAAGAAATGCCCAGCCATTGAGCACCGGCAGGCTAAGATCTACAAATAGCGCTTCAGGTAGTTTGCCGGGATTGAGCTTGTATTCTAACAGATGCTGCAGCGCTGAGCGGCTATCACGAAAATGAACAATATTATCAAAGGATTTATACTTCAGCAAGGTCATTCTCATGATCTTTTGAAACATTTCATCATCGTCAACAACAAATAAGGTAGTTTTCATTGTTTAAGGTCAAGTAGCTAAAACTATAAAAAATATTTAATACAACAATGTTTTCTTAATAGCAGATTTTCAACTATTTATGCAATCGGTTACCAAATTTAAAATGGAAGCACAAAAATCCTCACCAGGTGCCGGAGCAGGAAAAAATTAAAACGTTTTAATCCTTTACCCGTCAGGATAGTCCAAACCTTAAATTACAGACGGCCCCGTTGATAAAAAATATCAAATCAAATTGAGATATTCGCAGTATTTTAATCGCTAAAACCTCACATAATCCGCCGCGTTACATCATGAAACAATTCATATGCATATTTTCGCTCCTGTTAACCATCAACGTTTGCAGGGCCCAGGACGTAGTAGTTGACCGACATCCTACTGCCACCATTTACGCCATTGATTACCAGACCGACCGCGAGGTTCCGGCAACCAGCGATGGCGCTATCTTATTTAAGAATGCCTTTATAAAGCTGGTTGAGCAAACTAATGCAGCCCAGCAATATAATGTAAGAGCCATCCCCGGCCATAAGGTATTTGTTATTAAGCAGGTTAACCCTAAAATAGCCTATGGCTACCAGCTTTCGCTTCAAAATACCTTTGCCAATCAAACCAGGGCGATCTACTCTTTCCTTTATAACATTGATCAAAATTCGCTCTCGGTGTATGACCCGGCGAGCCGTGATTGGAAAGGTGTGCCGGTTGACGATGAAAACTGGACCAACCTTAACAACTGCCAGCTATATGCCAAGTTTAATGATGCTAACGCGGGCGGTATTCCAGACCTGTCTGTGAACACTGGCTATGATAACGCTTCTGACAATGTTTCTGAGGATCTTGATGCGGAGGAGGCTTCTTTAGACGCTTCTGTTAGTGCAGAAACGGCTCCCCCTCCGCTGCCTGATTATCAGCAGCCTCAATGTCCGGCTGATGGATATTTATGGCAACCAGGCTACTGGGCCTACAGCATCCCGGATCATGATTATTACTGGGTTCCCGGCGTTTGGGTAGCTCCTCCTGCTCCGGAAATGCTCTGGACACCTCCTTACTGGGCTTATGATAACGCAGTATTTGTGTTTCATCCGGGTTACTGGGGGCCAACTGTTGGTTTTTACGGCGGTATTAACTACGGCTGCGGATATACCGGTGTAGGTTTTATAGGCGGCGGCTGGCACGGCAATGTTTTTAGATATAATACCGCGGTTGTAAGGGTAAACACACGTGTAGTCCGCAACACGTATGTGGACCGTGCCGCTGTAGCTGGTCGGCCAGTTGTCATCAATCATATCAGCTTTAATGGCCGTGGTGGCGTTTCGGCCCGTCCAACTACGGTTGAGATGGAAGCCATGCGTCAGCAACACGTAAGGCCAACCGTTGAGCAGATCCGGAACGTGCAGGTTGCCCGTGCAGATAGAGCCCAATTTGTATCAACCAATGCCGGCCGCCCTACCGCAGTAGCAAGGCCTAAAGCGCCCGCTTTTGTTCCGAGAGCAACAAGAGGCAACTTTAACAACAATGCCGGCATGAATAACACGCCTGCAGCCACCCAGCAGAACAATAATTTTAATGGCCGCCGCAATTATTCAAATCCAAACGGTAATGCTGCTGTTACCCCAGCCAACAACAATAACAGGGATGTAAATTCGACCGGGAATACCAATAATGGTGATACGCAGAACGGCAACTTTTCCAATCGCCGTTATAATTATCCTAATTCTAATGGTAACGCTACTGCTACCACTCCGGCTAACAATAACAATGGCGGTAATAATCAAAACGGCAATTTCTATAACCGCCGCTATAATAACCCAAATAGCAACAGCGCTTCTACCCCAACAAATACCCCTACCAGTAATTACACCAGGCCGGGCACTAATGTAAACGGTAATAGCACTACCAATTCAATCCCGCAACCGGCTGAGAATAACCGGCCGACCTATAACAGAGGGTTTGGAAATTATTATCATCCTAACACCAACAGCGCCCCGCAACAACAGCAAGATGTTCAGCAAAACAATAACAATTATCGTCCTGCGCCATCTTCAATGCCTGCCAGCAATCGAACTCAACAACCTCAACAGTCAGCGCCGCAGCCAAGAACAATGCAGACGCCTCCACAAAGGGCCATGCAAGCACCTCCACAAAGAGTTGCGCCAGTGGAACGACCTGCAAGAACTGGAGACAAGAAACAGTAAGACATCTTCATAAAAACTAAAACCCTCTTTGGCAGCTTGGCAAAGAGGGTTTTTAGTTTATGCATTTATCATGTCCGCTAAAGGTTTTCCGAATTTCATAACAGCGGTGAAAAAAGCCGGCAAAGTTTCTCGGGCAGTTGCTTAAACATTGTGCGCTTTTTCCATCTTTCCGGAATGATGAGGTCCGCGTCTTTAATATCGTCGAGAAAAGCCTGTTTTAACTGTCCCGCTACTTCCTTGTCGTAGATCATGCTGTTAACTTCGAAATTGAGCTCGAAACTGCGATGATCCATATTAGCGGTGCCAACAATAGCGAGCTTACCATCAGCCACGATGGTTTTAGCATGTACAAAGCCTTTTTTGTAACGGTAGATCTCCACACCGCAATCCAGAATAGACGCATAATAAGAGCGTGCGGCGGCATTTACAATAAATGAGTCGGAATGCCAGGGCACCAGGAGCTTAATCTTTACACCGCTTAAACAAGCCATGTTAATGGCATCGAGCATCGTTTCGCCCGGAATAAAATACGGCGTAGTGATCAATACCTCCTCCTCTGCCATACCTAACACCTCCATCAACGATAGCATAATAGTAGGCGTAGACGAATCGGGCCCGCTGGCGGCCATCTGCACCACAGCATTTCCGTTCCGGCTTTTGGTTTTGCAAAATAAGGATGTAGGATTTTCAATTCGCTGGCCGGCCGCAAAGTTCCAGTCGCAGATAAAAAGGTATTGCAAGTAAAACACGCCCGGCCCGTCAATACGTACGCTGGTATCCCGCCAATATACCGGGTTATTATTCTCGGGCTTATTAATATAGCGGTCACTCACATTAATACCACCTACAAAACCGGTACAGCCATCAACTACGATGATCTTGCGGTGATTACGGTAATTGGTACGGTTGGAAAGGGCAATAAAAAATATCTTATAGAAGGGATAAGCTTCAATGCCTGCAGCCCGCAATTGTTCGGCAATGTTATGGCGAATAGAGCGGCTGCCAAAGTCGTCATAAATAAATCTAACTTTGACGCCTTCTTTAGCCTTCTGTATCAATACATCCTTGATCTGATTGCCAATGGTATCATTCTCATAGATGTAATACTCCATGTGGATGTGATGCTTTGCACCTTTAAGCGCTTCTAAAACTTCCGGAAATTTGTTCTCGCCGTTGAGCAACAGTTTCACCTCATTATTACCACTCAGCGGACTGCTGTCATTAAGCAACAGCCGGGCAAGCTTTTTATGCGACCTTACTTCTTCCTCACCGGTATCCCACGATTTTTCGCTCTCCAGCTCGATATTTCGCCTGATCTCGTCAAACAGCTTATTATCCGTTACAATCTTTTTACTATAGAGCCTGTTCTTACGATAATTTGCACCCACCGCAAAGTAGATAACCATGCCCACCACCGGAAGCAAAACGGTAACCAGCAAATAAGCAAAGGTTTTACTCGTTGAGTCGGTATCGTACAAAATGCGGAAACAAACAACAATAGTTACCCCGATGTAAATAACGCCTAAAATGTACCAGTGCATAATATTGGGTTAAGGTATCTCATCTATCCGATCACAGGTTGCCCACCTGCAACCAACTAAACCAAAATTTTGGGGGAGTTGTTGGACTATTCCAAAATTTGTCTTCAGCATAAGGCCTAATAAATTAAAGATAGGGATTTAAAGTCCCCCATAATTAGGCGTACAAACATTTAAGTTGTATTTTGGTTATCATAAGTCTCACCTTCCAGAACGTTTTTATTGATGAGAAGTCCGCTATTGATTAAAATACAGAAAGTACTGAGAGTACTTGGTCCGGGCCTTATTACCGGCGCGAGCGACGATGACCCGTCGGGCATTGCAACCTATTCACAGGCCGGAGCGGGTTTCGGTTTTTCTACGTTATGGACAGCCCTCATCACTTTTCCGCTGATGGCCTCCATCCAGGAAATGTGCGCAAGGGTAGGCATTGTGACTCAATCAGGCCTCACGGGCACCATTAAAAAACATTATCCTAAATGGCTGGTCTATATGATGCTCATCTTTAGCTTTCCGGCCATAACGCTCAATATTGGCGCAGATATACAAGGCATGGGGGCGGTAGCGCATATGCTGGTGCCACAGGTGCCTATTTTTGCGTTCTGCTTTATTTTCACCGGCTTACTGATTTTTGTCATTATCAGGTATCCGTACGAAAAAATATCAGCAGTGTTAAAATGGCTTTGTATGGTATTGTTGCTTTACATCGCTGTACCTTATTTTATCAAGCTGGACTGGAAAAGCGTGTTGCACCATACCGTTGTTCCTTCTGTTCATTTTAACAAAAGCTTTATCGAAATACTAGTAGCTATTTTGGGTACCACCATTTCTCCTTATTTGTTTTTTTGGCAAGCCACCATGGAAGCTGAGGACATAGCTCATGCCCAAAGGAAGATCATTGTGAATAAACGGTTCATGGAAAAAATGGAGACCGATGTGTACTCGGGCATGTTTCTTTCAAATCTGGTTATGTTCTTTGTGATATTAACTACAGGTGCAGTGCTCTATACGGCTAACATCAGGCAAATTGATACTGTGGAACAGGCAGCCAAAGCTTTACAACCATTGGCCGGAAAGTTTACCTATTATTTATTTGCGATAGGCATTATTGGTACTGGTATGCTTGCTATACCGGTGCTGGCGGGTTCATTGTCGTACATCTTAACAGAAACAATGGGATGGAACGGAGGGCTTGACCTTAAATTTCATAATGCAAAAGGTTTTTATATTACCATCATTGTTTCCCTAATGCTCGGTCTTGGCCTGGATTTGCTAGGCATAAGTCCAGTTAATGCGCTTATTTATACGGCAATATTGTACGGCATCACATCGCCGCCAATGATTGCCGTGGTGATGCATATATGCAATAGCAAAAAAATTATGGGCGAATTTACCAATGGCAAGCTCAGCAACATCATGGGCATGCTGACCCTAATTTTGATGACGGCAAGTGCAGTGGCCCTGATTTATTTCCAGTTCAGGTAGAAGGTCATTTTCCTACCGCGGTAATTTACTTTCAAAACCATTATGGCAATCAGCTAAAATCTTATACTTTTGCAATCCGAATTTAAGGAGAGGTGTCTGAGTGGTCGAAAGAGCACGCCTGGAAAGTGTGTATACGTCAAAAGCGTATCGAGGGTTCGAATCCCTCCCTCTCCGCAACAGCTACTAAAGCCCACAAATAGCTGGGCTTTAGTTTCTTAATGCAAATCCACTTATATTTCGGTGTTCAAAGTCTCATTATCCTCACTTAATGGGCCTCTGTTAGATTGTTGTAAAAACATAATCTTTGAAAGTAGCACCATCTTTGAACGCTAGTTGAATGATCACCTGTATTCCAAAGGCGTAGACCCTTTTTAAATTTCTACTTCCACTTAACGTTATACCAAATAATCATTATCTTCATAGTAGTTTTCTATCTTTATAAAGATATCCCTTTATTGCTCACTTAAAAACCGACGAACATGGTTACGGAATCAACTTCTAAAAATGTTCAGACACCGGACACACAAAACCCTTCTAAAATCATGCAGGTCGGAATGGGCTTCTGGGCGTCTAAAGTTTTACTTACTGCAGTAAAATTTAAATTGTTCACCCTGCTCTCTCCCCAACAATTATCTGCCAAAGAAATCAAACAGCACCTCAATTTGCATTGTACTGAAAGACATGTGTACGATTGGCTCGATGCATTGGTCTCGTTAGGATTTCTTACAAGAAAGGGTGTATTGGAAGAAGCATTATACTCAAATGCAGACGACACCGATTTCTTTTTGGACAAAAACAAAAAAACTTATATGGGGGGAATCCTGGAGATGTCTAATTCACGTCTCTATAAGTTCTGGAGTGACCTCGACGAAGCTTTGCTAACAGGCAAACCACAAAATGAGGCTAAAGAAAGCGGCGGTAATATGAACTTTTTCGAGAACCTGTATAAAGATGAAGCTGCGCTGCAAGAGTTTATTGATGCTATGAGCGGAATTCAGACAGGGAACTTTATGACATTGACCAAAAAGTTTGATTTTAATAAGTATCAAACACTATTAGACGTTGGTGGCGCCGACGGATGGTTAAGTATACAGGTTTGTTTAAATTATCCCGATATACAATGTATCTCTTTGGATCTTCCGCCGGTTGCTCCGGCTGCTCAAAAAAAGATCGACAGTTTTGGGTTGACCAATCGGATTAAAGTTATTGGTGGTGATTTTTTGAAGAACCCATTGCCGGAAGCGGATTTAATTACAATGGGGAATATTCTGCATGGAATGAATGAAGAAACAAAACGGCAACTGGTTCAAAAGGTTTATGACACACTCCCCGAAGGCGGAGCATTCATGGCTATTGAAAATATTATTGATAATGACAGAAGACAAAACACTTTCGGCATGTTAATGAGTTTAAACATGCTCGTTGAGAACGGCAATGCATTTGATTATACACTAAACGATTTTGAAATTTGGGCAAAAACAGCGGGTTTTAAAAAAGTTGAATTAGTTCCACTGGCAGGGCCCACAAGCGCAGCCATTGCCTACAAATAATGTGTTTCAAAAGTAAGCTGATAGAATTGTTTGGTCTTCTTAAGGCCAATATTGCGTTGTATTTTTGCAGAAATAAGTCAAAGAATTAATTGCTGGAAAAACCGGGAATCGAAGCTGCCCAAAGCCGTGACGCGATCAGGCTTCCTGGCATATTGCTTAACATTTTGGATTTATTTTCTTTTAAAAGGTTAAATAAAGCGCCTTCCATCTCGCAGAAAGTCGTCAATTAATTACCTGTAAATCTCCACACTCCTGATGCGATGGGTGTCTTAATGCTCAAGTTAGATCAGGAGCTAAAAAAATAAATTTAGAGTGAGATTTAAAACCTGACTGAATATCACCGAATTGTTCATAAACTTCTGAATACACGGTGTTAAAAACCATACTGAACCAGCTTTTGAACTGACTTCATGTCTCTTTAAATGATTCATTTAGCCCTGTTATTTGACCAAAATCCACCCGCTAATTAGCTTACTTTTAATTTACCTTAGGCCGTATTATGCAGTTATAGCGCAGCTATTTTTTATCGGAACCACAATAATGTAGAATATATAGACACATGCTTTTGATTGTGTGGTTACAATGGCGGCAACTGGAGATCAAACTGGCGGCGAACGATCAAAGCAATTCTGTAAGCTTTAGCGCAATGGGCAAAGGAGCTGTCTTTTGTTTAATATTGAATTTGAAAAAAACATGAAAAGAACCCTCGCAATTTTATTCATTTTGGCTTTTATTTTTTACGCAGCATCTGTCTTGATAACATTTTTTCATCTCATTAGCAGATCATTGGCTGTATTATCTATGTTAATGTGTGTTGGGTGCGTTTTTTTTATAGCGTATATTTTCTTAACTAAGGACCTAAAATAATTATCACCAGAAAACTATCCGATTTAAAACAAAGCAAATCATTTTTTTTCGACTAGCGGAAGCAAAGATGTATTTAGAAAACGAAAAGCGACGATTTTCTTTAAACCCCACGCGCGGTTGTTTCAAGGTTAATTAGTACGGCGCTAATGACCTACAAAATGACAAGTATAAAAGGTAAAATTTTGATGACCTATAACTTGATTCTCTGCTAACTATTGTAAATTTGATAACAAGGCCACCAAAACAATCTGCCATGAACAAGAAATACTACCGCCTGTCTTTTTTAATTGTCAGCTTTTTACTCCTGATAACTCAGTCTGGCTTTGCCCAATCAACAAAGCTGTCAAAAGGAGATGTAGCGCCTGTATTTACCGCTCAGGCCAGCCTGGTGGGCAGTGAATTTGATTTCTCATTAAAACAAGCCTTGGCTAAAGGGCCTGTGGTCGTATATTTCTATCCTTCTGCCTATACTGGCGGCTGCGACCTGGAAGCACATACCTTTGCTGAGCTCAAGGATAAATTTACAGCGGCCGGCGCTACCATTATAGGGGTATCTGCTGATGATATTCAGCGGTTGAATGCGTTTTCTTCAGATCCTAATTACTGTGCTGGCAAGTTTCCTGTTGCGTCAGACCCGGGAGGCAAAATCGCAGCAACCTATGGTTTGACATTGACGCCGCCAAAGGCTGGAATTAAAGACGTACGTGGACTGGAGCTTACACACGGCTTCATCCCCCGAACCACTTTTGTCATCAATAAAGACGGTAAAATTGTAGCAGTCTTCTCGTCAGAAACCGATCACATCTCACCTGTCCAGCATGTTGAAAAATCGCTGGAGATTGTAAAAGGACTATAACTCGCGGGCCTGGGCTCAAATTTTCAAACTCTGTTGCCCGAAGTCCCGGATTAGGAACCAGTATGTCCGTGGCTTCCATCTACACGCGGTAACGCAGCTCCAAATTCTGTTAATTCTTAAATTCGACAAATTCGAGTTCAGACAAATATTTGCCCCAACAATCAACTATATCTTGATTATTACATTTACAATGGTGAAGTTTTTTGGTAAAACTTAAGTGTTTGATTTAATTTGGAAAAACCAATTACTTAAAGCCAATAAAGGCACCATTTAAAAATGACCGATCATAAAAAAGATCCGATGACCCGCCGATCCTTTCTTGCAACAGCTGGCATAGCAACGGCGGCAGCGGCACTCTTCCCTAAATCCTTGCTTTTTGCTAAACCTGTTACTGCCCAACCACCTGCAGAAGGGGCCATATCTTTAGCCGGCAACTGGCGATTTGCGCTCGATCGGGCCGATGAAGGCGCAGGAGCCAGCTGGTTCACCAAACCTTTGCCCGTTGACGCCCGCATCTCTTTACCGGGCATTCTGCAAACCCAGGGCTTTGGCGACGAAATAACTGCCGAAACCAAATTTGTTGCAGCGCTTCCGCGCGATATGCGCTGGTATTTGCTGCCGCAATATAAACCCTATACTGCGCCCGGTAATGTGCAGGTGCCTTACCTTTCGCAACCTGTTCGTCATTACTTGGGCGTGGCCTGGTATCAACGGGACATTGACATTCCCGCGGAATGGGAAGGAAAACGCATTGAACTGTTACTTGAGCGGACGCGTTGGCAAACCGACGTGTATCTTGACGATAAACTGATCGGAAGCAACCGGTCGCTGGTGGCCCCCCATAATTTTGACCTCGGGGTTCTCAAGCCGGGGCGGCATCTCCTGTCGATCCGCATCGACAACCGTATGTTATCACCGGCTTATCGCCCTGACGGCCACGGTGTGTCTGACGCTGAGGGATCAACCTGGAACGGCATTGTCGGTCGGATCGAACTGTCGGCCACCTCACCTGTTTGGATCGAAGATGCTCAGGTCTTCCCGAACATTGCCGCGAAATCGGCGCAGGTTCGGGTATCGATTGGTAATGTTACCGGCAAGGCCGGAAAGGGCACACTCTCCGTAGGGACCGTGTCAGTACCTGTCACATGGGATAGGGCAGGCTGCAAGGCGGTCATTGATGTACCCCTGGCCAAAGCGGGTTTATGGTCGGAGTTTACACCGGAGCTTCAGCATCTGTCCCTGACGCTTCGCGGCGGCCACGCCAACCATCACCGGGAGATTACCTTTGGCGTGCGGGAAATAAAGACCGATGTCAACCGCATTTTACTGAATGGCGAGCAGTTACAACTGCGGGCCACGCATGATGGTGGTGGCTTCCCGCTGACTGGCTATCCGGCCACAGACGTAGCCACGTGGAAGAAGATTATCGGCATTTGCAAGGCATGGGGCCTCAACGGCATGCGCTTCCATTCCTGGTGCCCCCCTGAAGCGGCGTTTACCGCGGCCGACGAACTGGGCTTCTATTTTCAGCCCGAATGTGGTATGTGGAATTCGTTCGATTCTGGAGGTAAGATGCTCGACGTGTTGAACGATGAAACGGCACGCTTGTTAAAGGCCTATGGCAACCATCCTTCGCTCATTATGCTTGGCGCCACCAATGAGCCGGCGGGCAACTATGGTAAACAGCTTCCGGGCTGGGATAAAGCCTGGAGAGAGGCTGATCCCCGCCGTCTTTATAGCGATGGCACTGGCCGATGGTCGCCCCCACCAGCAGGCCCCGGCACTCCTTTCGCAGCGGACTATCTTGTTACCGGCAGCCCCGCACGTGGACCGAGAGGCTGGTTTGGATCTGATTATGAAGAGAGCCTCAACACGATACGCCACGGTGTAACCGTTCCTTGCATCGGTCATGAAATAGGTCAGTACTGCGCGTATCCGGATTTCGGGATCATTGAAAAGTTTGAGGGTAAGGACAAGTATGCCGCCTTCCCTGATGGCATAGGCTCCGGTAAGGTCGCTTATATGCATCCCGGCAACTATATTATTATGCGCGATAGCGCCCGGGCGCATGGCCTCCTGGCCCAGAACAAGGCACTTGCGCATGCTTCGGGCAAATTCCAGGTGGCTTGTTATAAAGAGGAGATCGAGGCCCTGCTGCGTACACCGTCATACTCGGGCTATGAGTTGCTGGACCTGCATGATTACCTTGGTCAGGGCGGCGCGCTCATTGGCATGCTTGACGCCTTTTGGGAAGAAAAAGGGTACGTTACTGCGGAGGAATTCAAGCGCTTTAATAATACCACCGTACCATTGATCCGGCTAAAAGACCGCATTTTTACAACCGATCAAAGTTTGACGGCAAATGCCGAAGTAGCCCATTATGGACCTGCAACGTTAAAAGCCGTAAGGCCAACCTGGCGGATATCAGACAACAAAGGAAAGACGATGCTCACCGGCAACCTGCCCACATGCAATATAAACCGTGGAAGCGGTCAGACCTTGGGGAACATTTCCGTGGCTCTTTCTAAATTGCCCGCACCGGCCTCCTACTCGCTTGTTCTGGAGCTCGACGGAACAGGTTTCAGCAATAGCTGGAACTTTTGGCTGTATCCTGCTAGGACTAAGATTGAAACTCCTTCGGATGTTTTGATTTCGAGTTCGTGGGACGAGGCAAAGGCGCATCTGGCTAAAGGCGGCAAAGTGCTGTTCCTATCCGGCGCGCCCGAAAACCCTTCGCACGACTTAGCATTAACAACCACGCCAATTTTCTGGAATCGCCTGATGAACCCTAGCCGGACCTGGATGCTTGGACTGCTGAACGATTCCAAACACGGATCACTTGCCGGATTTCCTTCTGAAGATTGTTGCGACTGGCAGTGGGTAAATTTGCTTCCGAAGACAGTGGCCATGAATATGGAAGCCCTTTCTCCAACTTTAAGCTCAGTAGTTCAACCCATAGACGACTGGAACCGGAACCTGCGGCTATCCATGTTGTTTGAATGTGAGGTGGGAAATGGCAGGCTGATGGTCACGTCGTTCGATCTTTCTAACGATGCGGTTGAACGGCAGCCAACTGCCGCATCACTGCGAAAATCGGTTCTCGACTATATGGCTTCGCCGAAATTTAAACCGAAAAATAAAATTGCGATAGCCGAATTCGAGGCCTGGGTGCCTACCCGTTATGTAGCGCCTGTTATACTAAACTCGCCTCCTGCAGCAAGCGATGTTGCAGACCCCGGACAGGCGAAGCAGTGACGGGTTTCTGATGCATATGTAGCTATAAATGTCAAACGGTCTGTATTCAATCCGTTTGACATTTATTATTTAACTTACTGCCATCCTATAGGCTAATGCGGCTTTATTAACAAGTAGCCCAAAATTGACGCCGCGGCTTAATTACAAATTAATAAATACTCTCCGTCCTGCAGTTTATATTTTAATTCTTAAACACATGGAATAAAAACTTACGATAAAGTAATATTCCATTAAATATAATTCGCTTATATTTAATTAATTACAATTAGTCTTTCCTTTTAACCTTAACTTATTTCAGACATGGAAACCAAAACTATTACCAAATTTTGGGCCGAGCTCTTTGGCACACTTGTACTTGTTTTAATGGGTTGCGGCAGCGCTGTAATTGCGGGTGCAAATGGCACCAGCGGCGTGGGCCTGTTAGGGATAGCATTTGCATTCGGACTATCGGTTGTGGCGATGGCATATGCTATCGGCCATATATCAGGGTGTCATATTAATCCCGCCATTTCCATAGGCATGGTAACGGCCGGCCGCATGAAAATGAGCGAAGCATGGGTTTACATAGCGGCACAAATAATAGGCGCTATTGCAGGTGCAGCCATCCTGTTTGTTATTGCCAGTGGCAAGAATGGGTACAGCCTCGCCACTCACGGATTAGGGCAGGACGGCTATGGAGCATCATCGCCACAGGGTTACAGCATGCTGGCAGGTTTCATTGCCGAAACCATATTCACCTTTATATTCCTGTTGGTAATTTTCGGCTCTACTTCTACAAAAAATATACACGGAGGCTTTGCAGGTCTTGCAATCGGCCTGTCTTTGGTGCTCATCCATATCGTAGGCATACCCGTTACCGGTGTTTCGGTAAATCCGGCCCGCAGCATCGGCCCTGCCCTGCTGGTTGGCGGAACGGCAATTACCCAACTCTGGCTCTTTATAGTTGCACCGATACTGGGCAGCATTTTAAGCGCGGTTGTTTGGCGTTACCTGCTAGAAAGGGAGTAACGCCTGCGAAAGAATTAACCCTATTAAAAAACCACAAGGCCTGTAGGTGACCAACCTGCAGGCTCCTCTTTATTATTATTTAAGAAGACTAAAAAATAAATCCGGTTTCGAGCAATACCCTGCTTTGCGTATCATCATTGCCCAGCGGGCCAAACGCGGCACCTTTTGTGGTATTCCCTGCCTTGACGTAGGAAAACTCAGAACGCACAAAAACACGTTTGTACTGGTAAGTTGGCGTAACCGTAGCCGACCATGCATTGCTACCCGCACCATAAATTAAACCGGGCGCACCCTGGGCCGCACTACCTGTCGAAGTGATCCACTCCACCCGAAATGGCAAACTGAAACCGGAATGAGACACAGAATAATCAACCAACACCGCCGCCGCAAAAGCTGAGGCGTTTTGTGTTGTTTTTAACAATGTCGCTTTGGGCACTTCGGTATATTGCACATACGGTATAATGGTGAATGAGTCGGAAGTGTGGGTATAGATTAAATTATACCCTTGCTCGTTATTCTGATAAAGCGGCGTTGCCGACGTGGCGATATCGGTTCTGCTTAAGCTCCCGCCACCCATCAAAACGAATGTATCTGCACTATTTAAAGTATAGGTAACCGTGCCCGAAAGCCAGTTATAATGATTGGAATAAAAACCATCATTGTAGGAAAGCGCAAATACAACCGGCCCTGCCGTATAATTAAATTGTACGCCTCTATTGATAGAGTTACTTTGATCCCACAGCAGACCGCGCTGGATATTCATATTCTGGAACGAAAACGTAGGCTCAGCACCCATAAAGGCAGGAAGCTTGCCCACCATAAAAGAAAAGTGATCTGTGGGCACAATTTGCAGGTAGCCTTCCGGTATCACCCCGTAAAATGCGTCGGCCGAAAGGCTGGAGCGCAAATAAGGAACACCGAGATCTGGCTGAGAATAAGCCCCCGCCTCGATAAAAAACTGAACAAGGCCGCTGTTTTTCTGAATAAAGATCTGGGCGTTGCTAATATCCTTCTGCCAGGCTTTGTCGCCCCTCGCTACATGGCTTTCCGACTGCACTAATCCGCTTACCACCCCACCAACATAAATGTTTCCAACTTTTAAAGGATTAGGATTAAGTATAACGGGCCCTGTCATAGCAGGGGAGGTAAGTGTTTTTTCAATAGTAATTGTTGATTTGGCTGCAGTATCGGCAACGTTTTGCGCTGAGCTTTTTTTTAGGAAAAGACTAATAAGAACGATAGATAGCAGTATGGACTTTTTACTCATTAAAGTGCTGGGCCGAAATAATAAGCGACAAATTTAGGGAAAGCGATTAAATGCGATTGTAAAAATCAGGACACAGACAGAAAAGTAAACAGTGCCAGCCGGAGGTGTAGCGGGAAAACGGAGAGCAGCAGGGAAAAATGGGCGTATTACAAAGCCGTTAATTGCGTACCTTTTTTAGACACCAGTTCCATGTACAAGTTACCAAAGGCCATGGTAAACATGCTCATCAACCATAGCCAATAACCAACCCTATGCTCAGTTACAGGTGTAAAATTAGATCCGCTTTCGTCAAGCCTTAGTTCTTTGCAAAGCAAAAAGCCTAGAGCCAATAAAGTGGCAGCAATGCTTAATATGAATGATCTAACCGGCTTTTTACTAATATATTTCCATGAAAATAATAAAGCTGGGTTAGCTAACCAGATACCATAAGGTATGGGATATACAAACCAGGTAATCCCCATGATTAATAATGTCGCTCCCTGGCCCCAGCCACCGGCTTCGTTACCAGTATCATAACAAGGGCAGGCCAGCGAAATCACGAACAGGGCTAAACTGATGTATGTGACTTTTTTTTGAGCAGTTAAGGGCATGTAGCGGTCTCAGTTAACAAATATAATTTATTTAGAGTGATTGGACTTAAACTTGTCTCCTATTCTGGCGCATGTATACAGCGCGGCATAGTGCGCCGAGTATTTGTTCTGGAAACCAGGGGAAAGCATTAAAAGTGATCGTAACAGTTAAGAGACGATGTAAGAGGGTAGGCATTTGTTTAAATTCTGCTAATTCTTAAATTCGGTAAATTCTGGTTCAGACAAATAAGACCATAGCCTTTAACTATACTACAAATATGAAAATCACCAAAAGAGACATTACATTAATAGTCGCCACCGCACTGATCATGTGCATTCCACTTGTAATGACCGCCCGCTACCTGCAACGTTCTGAACTAACCTCTTGCGCGTTCGACTGGAAAGACTTCAAAGTCGAGAAAACTGCCACCGGCGAGAAAAGGCAAGTGTTCAACTCACCTACGAAAAACCTCGAAAACCTGGAATGCCATATCTCCACATTAAATGTCGGGCAAATAGCACACCCACCACACCAACACGTGGACGAAGAAATGCTGATTATTAAAGAGGGCCAGGTTGAAGCTTTGGTAAACGGACAGCTTAAACGTGTTGGCCCCGGCGCTATAATTTTCCAGGCTTCCGGTATTATGCATAATATCAAAAACGTCGGCAACACGCCTGCAACCTACTATGTGATCAGGTGGACATCATCCAAAAAATAAAATATCAAACATATTTGAAACGGCTGCATTAAGACTTAAACAGGTTTTTATTTCACTGTTATGGATGTGGTTTTACTTTGACTAATTTGTTCTAAAACAATAATTATTTTAAGAACAAGCTTAGTCTGTTTCAAATAAGTTTTTCCAGTAGCTAACAAAATGATTATCAGAAAAAAAACAAACTGGTTCAGGATGCTTTTTGTGTGGAGGGGATCAGTGTTGCCGAAACTCCTGCCGCGCCTGGCCGGCCTTTTTTTATTTACGTCGGTCATTGTGTATTTCCGGTCTTTTCTTGATAAATATCATGGAGAGCTGTCCACAAACATTTACACCCTCTTCGGTATTGCCCTTGCTATATTTTTAGGGTTCAGAAATACGGTAAGCTATGACCGTTTTTGGGAAGGCCGAAAGCTCTGGGGTGGGCTACTTAATCATACCCGGTCACTTGCCCAGCAGGTCCATAACTTTATACCCAATGACGGGCAGCACAAGGCAGAGAAAATAACCTTCATTAAGCAAATGGCCGCCATGACCTATGCGCTTAATCACCAACTGCGGGAAACCGATGCTATGCCTCAATTAGCTCAAATGCTCTCCCCCGAACTGGTGGACAAACTGAAAGAAGCTGAATACAGACCCATTATCCTAATGCGCGAACTGGGGGCGCAAATTAACCAATGGCGCAAGCGCGGTACAATAGATACCATTCTACAGGCGGCGATGGACAGGAACCTGGATAACTTTTCTGACATCATTGGCGGTTGCGAACGTATTGCCAGTACGCCCATCCCTTTTTCTTACGACGTGCTGTTGCACCGTACCATCTATATTTACTGTTTTCTGCTGCCGTTTGGCTTCGCTAATAGTCTGGTTTGGTATGCGCCTTTTATTATCACATTTGTGGCTTACACCTTTACGGCCCTGGAAGCTATTGCAGACGAACTGGAAAATCCATTCGATAACCTGCAGAATGACCTGGCCCTTGATGCCATGTCGGTCAATATCGAACGCAGCATTGCCGAAATTGAGGATGTCCATATAGACACCTTGCCCAAAAGCGATTCTTTCTACATTACTTAGGGTTTGGGTTGGTGTTTTTGCTTAATGAGACCGGCGGCCTTCAAATCCTGTTAATTCTTAAATTGAGCAAATTCTGATTCAGGCCAATAAGGTACAAGTAGGTCCCTCGAGTGCCTCCCGCTGCATATGTCGCCGGGGTTAGGGCGGCTAAAATCAGTAACGTTATTATTCACAAAGTATTAATTTTATCGAATCTTATATTTAATTTTTATTATTAAAAAATACTATGGAAAACTTTGGTTCGACTACAGAGGAAACGTACAAAATCTATTTTGACGACGATCTGGATAGTGTGGTAATGAAATGGGAGGGTTATTCAACCAGCAATCAGTTCAGGGAAGGCACGGAACTGATGTTAAATACACTAGTTAAGCATAAAACATCAAAGGTACTTGCAGACGTTAAAGATATGACCTTAATTGGCATGGAGGATCAAAAGTGGCTCGAAACCACTTTTTTACCACGTGCCATCAAATTCGGTTTTAAATACATCGCTTTAGTAAGACCCGATAGTTACTTTAATAAAGTTGCTGTTGAAAGCATAAGCTATAAGGTTGATAAGGAAAAAATAACAATAAACATTTTTGATAACCTGGAAGAAGCTAAAGCATATTTAAAAGGGATTTAAATTAAGTATGTAACCTTAATGCTGGCGCAAATATGTTACGAGGCATAGTGCGTTGAGTACTTGTGCCTTTTTCCTTAAGCCAACCTGCTTGCTAACTTTTGATGCCTCTCGAATTCTGTCAATTCTTAAATTCGGTAAATTCTGATTCAGACAAATGGGGTACAAGTACGCTACGCTCTTGGCTATCGGAGTATACTCACCCTCTTACCTCTATGTCATCTCGACGTAGGAGAGAACTTATACACCATGCACAATAACGCTGCTTGGATTAACGTACAAGGTCTCTCACTAGCGTTCGAGATGACATTGGTGGATAAAAGCAAAAGACACGAACCACGGTTCGAGCCCGGTCTTCCACCACTATTTTATTTACCTGGTACTTATTGAGGATTGTTTCTTAAGGGTTCGAGTCTCTCCCTGGGCACCTTGAGAGATTGAAGAGCTAGGCACAAATACCCCCTCCCGCCACCGTCTACGCTGGTGGTTAAAAGCAATAAGCGTCCACGCTTATTTACAACAATGATAGAAAGCCCAAACGCCTCTTCAAAAAACTAAACTAGCCTAAAAAATGCTTTTTCCATACTTTCGCTATTGAATTTAGCAATGAACAAGTTGTCCCCATCCGGAAAAGAAGCTGCATTACCTCTTCAGCGGTTACTCGAAGGAGATTTTTTGCGCGTGACACCTCTGCATGAAAATCTGGATAGCTTATCCGTTGTGCCGCACCGGCATGACCACTATGAGTTATTGTATGTTATCGAGGGCCACGGACGTCATTTTATAAATTTTAAAGAATATGAGATCAGGCCGGGCAGGGTTTATTTTTTGCATCCGGGGCAAGTGCATTTGATCGACCGGTTTAAGCGCAATGGCTGGCTCGTGATGTTTGGGTCAGAACTTTTTGAGCGTTTCGTGGATATTCACAAACATGAGGATCAAATTGGCCTGCTCGATTCTTATACGGCTTACCCTTATATCGATTTGGACAGTAAACTTACCGGGGTTTTCCAAAATATTATTGAACTAATCAAATCTGAGCTTGCTGCGGAACGGCCCGGTCACGACATCCTGCTGCACTGTAGCGCTTTGTTATTACTCTATGCTAACAAAGCCCATCGTGCTCAACATCCTGAAAACTCTTTTGCTGTTCAAAACAGGTTTGCGTTTTACAAGCTCAAACAGCTGATAGAGCAAAACCTGAAGCATCAGCATTCGGCAGCGTTCTATGCCGAAACTTTAAAAACTGACATTAAGAAACTGAACCGCATCTGTAAGGAAAGCACCGGGTTTACCGTTGCAGACCTGCTAAAGGAACGTTTACTCACCGAAAGTAAAATCCAGTTGCAGACTTCCGATCTATCGGTAAAAGAAATTAGCTATGAACTGGGGTTTAATGATCCGGCTTTTTTTGGCCGCTTCTTTAAAAAACATACCGGTTTTACCCCTGCTGAATTCAGGAACCAGCGATTGACATAAACAGTAAATTACCCGAAAAGTACCAGACTACCATCTCTGCCCGAGATACTTTTGTGGCATGTCTGAGCAAAGGAAAACGCTGATTGCCATTGTCTGGGGAATTGCGGCATCTCTCTTTTTATCGTCAACTTTTATCATCAACAGCCTCATTTCGGGGTCTGGAGGTTACTGGGCCTGGACAGCGGCTCTGCGCAGCCTCTTTCTGATACCCATATTGGCCATTGTTCTGCTGATGAGAAAACAGCTACGGCCAACACTCCTTACCATCCTGAAATATCCTATGCTCTTTCTCAAATGGGGTATCATCGGATTCGGCACATTATATACCGCACTGGCGGTGGCCTCGTTATGGTCGCCAGGTTGGATGATCGCCGCCTCATTTCAGGTGAATATCCTGGCCGGTATTCTGCTGGCTCCCTTCATTTATCCCGACAACAGAAAGATAGTGCCCAAACGCCCGCTTATGCTCACGCTCATTATCCTGGCTGGCGTATTTATCATGCAGTTTGAAAAGCTGAGCAAATTAAATTCTGCCGGTAGCGCCCTGTTGAGTTTTGCGTTGGTGCTGGTTGGCGCTATCGTGTGGCCATTGGGCAACCGCAAACTGATGATCGATCTGGAACATAAAGGTGTAGAGTTAAATGCCTTGCAACGCGTGTGGGGTATGTCCGTTGGATGTTTTCCGCTTCTCGCCATCTTGTGCTTCGCCGGTTACGGTTTTTCTGGTCCTCCTTCATTAGCGCTGTGTGAGTCGTCTTTTTATGCGGCCATATTCTCCGGCTTTCTGGGAGGCGTCGGGTTTTATCAGGCTACGCAATTGGCGAGCAAGAACACCGTTGCGCTTGCCGCCATTGAAGCTACACAGGTACTCGAAATCCTGTTCACCTTAATTGGTGAAATGATTTTAAAAGGCACAAAGCTCCCCGGCTTTTATGCAAGGATTGGATTTTTAGTCATTATGGCGGGCCTGCTCATTCACTTTTGGAACACCTGGCATCATTCAAAGAAGTACGCTACTAATCGCATCGGTTAGCAACCAGAAAGCTTTTCCGGCAACTGCACCAAACTCTGGTGTATTGCCTATATTTTAAGCAATCCTATCTTATTCAATCAAATCCTTGATAATACTTCATATGTTTGCATATTTGGGCCGAAAGACTTTGCCGGTAGCAAGGCTACTATAGGCAGAGGGCTCTTTATACAAACAATGTTTCGAATAGTATTATGTTCTTAGATAAGATCAAGTCAGGCGCGTCTGGCATTTTAACATACGGTATTACGCCTCCAAAGTCTGAAACGCCCGCAGAGCGTATTGCCGAGATTGCCGGAAAAACAATGGCCCGACTTATTCCGCTGGATATTGATGCGCTTATTGTGTATGATGTGCAGGATGAATCTGCCCGTACTTCGGTAGAGCGTCCGTTTCCTTTTCTCAAGGCCCTTGATCCTTTTGAGTTTGCGAGTGCCTATCTTCAGGATGTTAAAGTTCCTAAGATCATTTATCGCCCGGCCGGGAAATTTTCCAAGGACGAGCTTTTAGACTGGTTGGAAGGCCTTCATCAGCATAATTTCTATCCCGTGTTTGTAGGTGTGCCAGCGCCTGATTACTCAGTCAAAACCAGTTTGCCCGAAGCTTATCAGCTATGGAGCAAGCATGAAAATACATCCGTAATGGGGGCCGTTACTATCCCTGAAAGGCATGAAGTATTGAAGGACGAGGATAAGCGGATCCTGGATAAGGTAAGCTGCGGTGTTTCTTATTTTATTTCTCAATGTGTATTCAATATTGATTATGCCAAGCAGGTAATTGCAGATCTTAGCCATTCGTGCAAAAAGGACAACAAAGGCTTTCCTACCATTATTTTCACCCTAACTGCATGCGGCTCGCTCAAGACGTTGGAGTTTATGGAATGGCTTGGCATTCATATTCCGGATAACCTGAAAACTGAACTAAAACAAGCCGAAAACATGCTGGAAAAGTCTGTTAACGTTTGCCTGGACATTGCCACAGAACTCACTGCTTTTTGTGCGGAAAGATCGATCCCCTTCGGGTTCAATATTGAAAGCGTTGCTATCCGAAAAGATGAGATCGAAGCATCGATCTATATGGTGAACAAGATCGGCGACATTTTGCAACAGCGGGGTATTAGAAACAAAGCCGCCTCAACACCGGCATATTGATCAGTCGGTTGAGACTGGCTCATCCAGAAAACGCGTTATCATTGGAACAACGAAATCTGCTTGTTTTGAACCAGATTTCAGTGTTGTTACTTCTTCGATATATTCGCCGTGCAGACCGGGAATTATCGCTAATGAAGAGTTGGCAATTTGCCGGTGCAATTCCAGAGCATGCTCTGGTTGTATAACATCCCGATCTCCTGAGATGATCAGCGTGGGCACATTGATAGCTTCGATCTGCTCATTGGGAATATCTTTAAAGTTCCGCATCCTTTCAACGTCCCTGTCGTGCATTATTTGCAACCCTTGTGGATTGGATGAAACCTTTAGATAACCTTCTTTAAGCTCTTCTGGCATGTGGGCCAACGAAGCCTGTTCCATAAAGTCCCAAAACTGCTGAGGAATACCGTGGCGTTTGCAGAGCGCCGAACCGAGGATGATCTTATCCACCAGCTGCGGGTAACGAATAGCAATCTGCACGGTAGTTGTTCCGCCATTGCTGAACCCGAAAAAATGAGCCTTTGATATGTTTAAATTTTTAAGTAGCGTTACCACATCGTCAGCATCCTGCTCAAAAGATTCCGGTGTATCTCTATCTGCAGTGCGGCCATGAGCCTGGAGATCCATAGCAATAACCTGATACTTTTTAGCAAGCATAGGAATCACCCTCCCAAATGTAGTCTCAATGGTTGAGCCACCACCATGGATCAAAACCAGTGGCTTGCCCTCACCATAAATTTCATAATACATCTTCATTCCGTTGACGTCGGAATAGCCTTTTTCAGAAGCTGGAGTATCAATTGTGACGTTGTTCATCGGTGTAGCGTTTTGGTGATATGCTAGTGTTTTTTTTAGCCTAAGCTGCTTGCATAAATATAAAAATTGATTCCTGGGTTTCTTAATTTTTTTATCAGGAGATTGAAGAACAAGCTTAAAGTAAAAGAGGTTACCTCGTTGAAGCAACCTCTTTTACCTTGGTTAATATGACATGTCGTGATGATGATGGTAATGATGCCTGTGATGACGGTAGTAACCATTATCATGCATGCCGTTGTTACCAACCCAGCCCCTGTGATAACCATTGTCATGGCGGCCGTTATTATACACTCCGCTTTGGTAGTTCCGGTTGTAGTCTCGATCATGATGATGTTCCTGTGCAAAAGCAGAGGTTAATGCCGTAACTGTTATGGCGATTAGCAAAACTAATTTTTTCATAGTATTTAATTATTAGTTTAATAATATATACCAATGGCATAATAACCTAGGCAAACAAAAACCGAACCATAAAATTTTGGCACAAGACTCTTATTCTAAATTAGTGCCGGCACGAAAAATATCTATAAGCACCTGCAATTAAATTTATAAGTGTTTATTATATGACATCAGACACTGAGGTTGTTTTTAATCGTCAAACAGCTATTGCTCAATAACGATATGATCCTCCTTAATGCCCAGCTCTCCCAGCATCCTTACCATATCAGCCGTAAACTGATCTGGCCCGCACACGTAATAAAATTGTTGAGGGTCGATGAGATGTTCTGAAAGCAGCTCTTTATCTATCCTGCTTTTCTGCCCCTCCTTCAATGGCGTGCTGAGTATATGTACGCAATGCTCGCCCAAAAGCGCCTCCAGCTCTTCCCTCAGTATAATGTCGTCCTCGGTATGATTAGCAAAAAGCAGGATACATTTAGCAAGATCACCGGTTTGTTTGATGGATCGCAGTATGGCAAGAAAAGGCGTAATGCCTGCGCCCCCCGCTATAAACACACCAGGCCCCTGATAATTGATCGCACCGAATACCTCATGGAGGATCAATTCGTCCCCCGGTTGCAGCAATGATAACTGTTCAGTAACTCCTTTGCGGTCCTTGTATATTTTAATTACAAATTCCAGGTGTTCGGCATCAGGCAAAGAGGTAAAAGTGAATGGCCTGAGCTCCTGCTCAAACCCCGGCTTATTGATAGATACATCAGTAGCCTGGCCGGGGATATAGGAAAAACCCTCAGGTTTTTCCACCACAAAATGCCTTACATTATGGGTCACATAATCGGCAGCCAGTATTTTAACGATTTGTCCTTCCATATCTATTGAAGATCGGCATTATTATTTATTACAGAAAGTTTGGCCAAAGAAAATGCGCCGATAGCCATCACAATATCGCGTACGGCCACGTCGAGGTAATTGCCGCTGGCTAACAGGGTAAGTGCAATTAATAACAGCCAGATACTCACCAGATAAGCGCCGAATTGCGTTTTGACTAAAACAAGGATACCGGCAATAATCTCAATTACACCAACAATCATCATAAACACATGAGGGCTGAAAGGCAGCATTGATTTTAACCCGGGGTGAAGGTATTGCTCCCAATTGGTTAAAAGATCGGTGAACTTATCCGCACCAGCTACAATTGGCACCAAGCCATAGGTAAACTTTAACAGGGTTTTAACGGTTTCAAGGTTTTTTGATTGTGCATTCATGATTTTTGAATTTGATACCTATTAGAGATAGGGTACGAAAAAAGGGTTACAAAATTTATTTGTTCAAAGTTTGTAACCCTTTGCAGGCTCAATTCTCTCTATATTTATATATCTGAGTTATATCCGGAATCAACCTAAAAATGAGTGACGAAGAAATTGTAGCTAAAATTCTAAATGGGGAAGTGCGTTTGTATGAGGTCATCATACGCAAATACAATCAGCAATTGTACAGGATCAGCATGTCTATTATTAATGATGATGATGAAGCAGAAGATATTATGCAAACAGCCTATCTCAATGCTTTCCGGCAGCTCGCTAACTTTAGGCATCAGTCGAGCTTTGCTACCTGGCTCACGCGTATATTGATCAATGAAAGCCTTCTGCATAAAAAACGAAAACAGAAACTGGAAAAAGTACTAACAGAAGCCACATATGCCGACTATCACGACGAAACTCCACTGAACGATCTTATGAACAAGGAACTTAAGCTGGCCCTTGAAAAAGCGGTAAGTACGCTGCCCGAGAAATACAGGATGGTATTTGTAATGCGCGAAGTGCAGGGCATGAGCACCAACGAAACCATGCAAGCGCTGGACATCAGCGAATCAAATGTAAAGATTCGCCTGAACAGGGCAAAAGATTTGCTGCGCACCGAGCTAAACAGCTACTGGAAACCGCAGGAGTTATTTGAATTTAACCTGGTGCGTTGTGATCGTATTGTGAATTTTGTGATGGGGGAGATTGTTAATACCCCCCTCTAAATCTCCTCCGAAGGAGGAGATTTTTGAATAACAGATCTTAAAGCCCTCTCCTCAGGCTAATCTATGCACACAAGTTTTAATGCTATCCGACTCTTCTCTGACAGCAGATCCGCCTCAGGCGAAATCAGGCAGAAGATGAGCCTCGTGGGTTGGCAGGGGCCTTCAAGATTTTGCTGAAGCAGAGGAAGCGGGAACGTAGTGGGGCAAAAGATTGGCAGCCCGTGCTTCTGCCGGATTTGCAGGGTGGGCCTGAGTGCGACAAGAGGCCTGCTGCTGTCA
>Ga0157372_10000050_pt1 | contig 140381 bp, 143 predicted proteins | sample C55metaG_FD_115307 | JGI IMG/M metagenome (GOLD analysis project Ga0157372, IMG submission 115307) | Corn rhizosphere microbial communities from Kellogg Biological Station, Michigan, USA - C5-5 metaG | ecosystem: Host-associated > Plants > Roots > Rhizosphere > Soil | place: USA: Michigan...
AGTATTTAAAGGCCTAAGCTTATAAAACCATATACTAAGAGCATTTACTATTATGTAAGGAGTAACTAGCAGCCCTGTTCTAAAAGTAAGTACCGCAATAGTCCTTCCTCTTCCTATAATTAAAGCCTCCAATGCGGCGATAAATATAATAGAAACGATTTGACATGTCCTTTTGGCTCGAGTTATAGGTGTCCTTAAGCATATAAAGATATAAATAACTAGTAACGGTAGGAACACCAGTAAGTAATCAAGAACTTCATTAAAATAGCTATGGCGGTAATAGGTGAGGATACAATCTTTATAGCTAAAATTATAATACGTCAACCAATCAGGACAAGTGATCCACGAATCAATCAACGTGCAGAACATCATAATTGTAGTTAACCAAACCTTTAAACTATATATCAATGCTTGCTTCATTGCTTTTCGTTAGGTTGATGCCAAAGGACTAAACTTGTAACATCTCGCAATGCCCCAGCCCAAAGGTTCTCATGACCATGATCTTTAGCGTCGAATATTCCTTCCACTGCCACATATTTTCTATTGCATTCTGTAGCATTCTTTAATTTTAATTGATTCACATGCACCCATAACCCATTCAAATATATAGAAGCAAGGTAGTCCTCTTTATGTAAATACAGTGCATCACTTTCCCAATCTAAGTTTAGGAATCCTATGATTCTGACAGGCTTTCCATCATACTTTTCTGAGTTAGCCAGTAGACGAACCAATGAGACTTCTTCATAGCTTGATACATGATTAGAAATGGTATCAACTTTAGTTTGTCCATTACTTCTTAAGCACCAAAAGATCAAGATTGACAGAATACTTAACAAAGTTCCTTTCATAAGCTAGGTTTAGTTGCAAGCAATATACGATCTTAGCTAGACCCTTAATTAGTTTTCAACAGGTATGTTCCACTTTTCCAAAAAGTTTATCAATGTTCTTAGTATAAAAGCCAAAACTAAATTTTCAAAAAAAAATGGAAATTGACCATAAAGCTGGAGAATACCGGGCTATTGACCACACGGTTCCCTGCTCTTTTGAGCATGTCCATGTGTAACGCGATAATTTGACTACGTTTTCGTAATCAATGAGTTGTTATGGTCAAAGTGTTGCGGAATCATTGATCCTTGGTTTGCGGAATCAGATGGTCAAGACCTCCGTATCTTCCAGGCAATGCCACGTTTCTTGTTGACTTATTTTATTTGGTTAAAGCCGAATTACCCCAAAAATAGAAGATCGCAAGTTAACAACTTGCGATCTTCTTTATACTAGTCTTATGCAAGACTTTGCCCTATTAATAGGTGAGTGCTTAGTACAATCCTGTTCCATAGATTGATGGTAGTAACTGCCATTATAATATCTGCAATCTGGGTTTCGCTAAAGAAGTTCACGGCGTTTGTATAGGTTGCATCTGATAGTCCATTTTGATGAATTAGCGTTACCTCTTCCGTTATTGCCAACACAGCTTTTTCTTCATCTGTATAAACATTCTCAACTTCTCTCCAGGCGTTCAGCAAAAAAATACGCTGGCTGGTTTCGCCGTTTTTAATCGCCTCTTGAGTGTGAATATTAATACAAAAGGCACATCCGTTGATCTGGGAAGCCCGAATTTTGATAAGTTCTTTCGTTGACTTGGAGATAGAACACTGTGAAAGATAGGTTTCTAAACCAATCATTGCTTTTAGAGCATTTGGCGCTACAGTTTTAATGTTAAATCGTTTTTGCATTGTATGTCTCGTAAAATTGTTCAATACAAAATTGAAAAATGCTAAAACGGAAAAACTTAAACTAGTTTAAGAAACGCGCTTCTTGCGAATTTCGCTTAAATATTCGGGTGTAAATCCCAAATAGGAAGCGATTAAGTACTGGGGTACACGTTGCACAAATTCTGGATGATTTTTAATAGCTTGGAAATAAAATTCCTCTTTCGAAAACGAAAAAAGATATTGGATACGTCTTTGAGCCGCTGCATAAGCCCGCTGGTAAACAAAACGGAAATACCGTTCCATTATCGGAAATGCCTTCAATAGTTTATCTTGCTTGTCCTGTGATATATAAAGTATGGTGGATTTCTCCACAGCCTGAATATAAAACTGTGAGGGGATTTTGTGTTCGTAGGCAAAGTTGTCGGTAAGCCACCAGGTTTCTATGGCAAATTCGGTGGTTTGTTCAATGCCTTTTTCGTTAATGAAAAACTTCCTTAATAAGCCGTTCAAAACAAAGTAATGATGTTTGCAAATCTGGCCTGCCTCTAATAAATTTTCTTTTTTAGCTACATCCCTGATATCGAAGAATTTTTTTATTTCTTCAAATTCATCATCAGAAACTTGTGCGAACTTTTCTATATGTTTTTTAAGAATATTTGACATCCTAATTAAAATTTTGGAGGTTTTGGATTGCAGGTAACGAGTAACCTACCCATAGTTACGATTGCACCAAGCCTGAATGTTGAAGCGATCAATTGTTCGTTAATGCGCCTATCCAACATTGCCAGCAATGCTTCAACAGATAACTCATTATCTTCTAGGTATGCAGCTAATGGCTTTAACTCTCCCTGTACAGTAATTGCTGCCGCAAAAGGATAAAAGTCCTCCATCTCTTTTAAGAAAGCTTCTGTTTGCCTCTTAATTTAGTTAACAAGTTTCTCTTGATCTGTTTGCATTTAGGTTGTATTCGTTATGCTTATAGATTAAAAAAGTAGCTTGAAGCTATTGCCTTCGACATAGCTGCCCTCTGAGTAGCTAATCATGATTTGTTGTTGTGCTGTATATCCTAACGTCTGTCCTGGTTTGAAAGTCACATCATTCAATAAAACATACTGAGTGATATTAATAAGCATTTCTAAGAGGTTATATAAGTCTTCGTTTGAGTCCAGAACTTCAATTTCGTCTTTAGCGAAGGCTTTCAGACCATAGGTATACGCATTACTTAAACCATCAACCACCCTCAATCCAAAGTACACCCAAAGGTTTATAGGCAAGATAGTATCGCTCATGTTCTCTGCGTCTCGTAAGTATTTGTCTTTGGGTATCAAAAGTGATTGTTCCCCAATATAAACACCTATCGCATTAGTTGTTCTAAGGACGCTGCACAGCAGTTGCGTTTGTAGTTTGAATCGCTTAATCATATTAAAACTGCCATTAGTGATAGCAATGATAATATGTGCATGATGATCTTTTAGATCCTCCAATGCAGTCTTCCAGTTGTAAGTGTATTGTGCTGTTCTTTGAATATCATCAGCGGGAACGGGCTTGTCAATAGATAAGATACCAATCTCCTCGCCATCTATAGTGAATGAAGAGGCAATATCATCACCCTCTGGGACAATACGAACACTATAATGTTGCTGATGGTCATTGATAACGCTTTCTAAAGAAAATAATGTTTCATTAGGTAACAGTACCATTCCTAATAGTATAGGAAGCTGAGACTTCTCTGTAGGTTTGCGAAAGAGTCGGTTAAATAGGTTCATCAGCTTTTCATCTAACTTATTTTCCTTATTAAAGATACTTGTTATATCGGAGGTGCAAAATATCCTTGTACGCTACTTTTAATTGCATTATTTAAGTTGCCTTTACGTCTTCCAATCCAAATGTCCCCAACTCTTTTGCTGTAGTATATTTGGTTGTCTCCTTGGATCTTTTTTACGTACCCATCAGACAATAAGTCCCCGAGAGTGAAATCAGCATATTCAAAATCATCTTCAAAATGCACTAATTCATCATCTGCAAGTATCCAATCGAAGTCAAACAAGTTATATTCCTTACTCTCGAACTTTTTATATGGAAATGGTTTCTTAAGCTCAGATTCATATACAAATCTTTTAAGTGTGCCAGGCTCTTCAACTTTCCATGCAATAATCTCAGATTGAATAAAAGCTGGATCATATAGCCAAAGCATGAAGTCGGAAGGTGTGCCGGTTTGCTTTAACTGCTGTTCCCACACCTCATAGGCGGCAATAAACTTTCGAATCACAAGCTTATAAAACCAAAGAGGAGGGTGTCGTCTTTCTGCCATATAGAATGGTGACAAATAGCAACGTTGATAAAGATGCCTTGTACCCTCACGCTTAAACCACTCTAAATTGGGTTCCTTAATCCTTTCACCCCACCGGTCTATCTGTCTGATTCTGCGTTTCCAGCCCCGTATTTTTTTACGTTGAAAGTTTCTATATTTTCTCACTTTTAGTTAGTAGGGGCTTTTTACGACTTGAACATTTGCAGGTAGAATAAATAAGCTGGCATCTAACTTCATTACTTTAACGTCGGTTGCGACACTTTCCATTGTGAATTGTTCGTTGTCAATTGTCATTTTAAGTGGAATAGCATTAGCCTTTGATAAGTAAGCATACCAGTTACCAAACTTGTGATTAGAATATAATTTTGAATCCACTGGTAACTTTGAACTGAAATAATACTTCTGAATGCCGCTTTTACAAATTAAAACCAACTCGTCACATTTATATCCTAATATTTCAATTACGCCTTTATGTAATTCGCTACTAATTACTTCATCAGGATTTATTGCGCCATCGTTCCACAGTATTGCTTCAGAGTTCGCCACTTTGTTATACAACTTATTATCCTTGTTTAAGTAAAGTTGCCATAGTACAAACTTGCCATTACTCTCTGATTTATAATCACCGCCTTTCATGTAGTAGTTCTGAACGCTTCCGAGCATAGAGCTAAACTGTTCGTCTGATACATTCGGCGTTTTACTTTTAAAAGTATTCTGATAAATAATTTTGCCTTCAAATGATTGTGCAAAGAGCGCAAAGGAAATTAGAGATAAGGATAGGAGAAATAGTATCTTTTTCATGATGCGGTTTATTCGCTGCAATATAGCATCTTTCCCACTAAAAGGTACTTGTTATACTTCGAGGACAAAGAAAAGGTCCATTATGCAGTAGGGCATATTTAAACTTAATGTAAGGACTGCTTATGCCAAGCTTTCCCATCATACTGTACTTCATTACCATAAAACTTTTCCACCTTTCGTTCATCAGTTCCTAAACTAAATTGCTCCTCGACATATCTTATACTGGCAAAAGGTAATGCTGTTTCAATTACGCGGCATATTAACACTATCTCTACCATATACAACACCTTCTAAAACAAGATAACTGTCACCATTACGAAAAATGCTTATATCCTGCCACATTGCTGGTCCTGGTAGGCTAATTAACCATACAAATCCTGCAATTGTCATCAGTAGTGGAATTACAAGCATTGATAAAGCCGAAATCCAACCGCGAAATTTTAGTAGGCGAATTGGGAGAAATAATAGCAAGAAGATGAGTCCTGTTAATCCTATTGTGCCATTCATCAGGGTAGCTAGAGCGAGGTCTCGGAATTCAATAGACAAAAGTCGCTCCCATGGTAAAAAGCCAAGAGTAGTGATAGCCAAAGAAATGAAAATAGCGTGCTCCATCTCGGACGTTTTCATCTCGTTAAGCAGTCCGAAGAGTGGACGATCTATAGGGCGGGGGAGGAGGAACCCGTTTACTTCTATTTCCATTACGATAGGTTATACCAAGTAGATAGAGGCTCACGTCCCGCTAATCTAGTTATTGAGAAAAGATACTAACGACCTAACACCTTTACACATGCGTAGAAGATATTTCATCCTACTAGCTTTATGCTTTACTATCACTAATTTAAAGGCTCAACAGATCTCACCTAACGACTTAATTCAGCTGTTTAAATACTGGCAAGTCAACGACCCTCATGCGGATAAAAACGTATTCGATTACCTCCAGTTAGTGGACAAGAACTGGCTTTTGCGTGCACAACCAACTCTAGATCAAAATGGGTTTAGAGCATACTACGGCTATACTAAAGATCACAAGACATGGTATTTGCCGGAGGAGTATAAAATTATGGTGTCGCTTATGTCCCGATCGTATAAAAAGAGTATCCTCTATACGTTTGCAAGTCCCGATACCTGGGAGGATTATAAGCTACAAATGGATAAGATGGGTGCTAGCAAAGTAGGGAGCGGTCCCTCTGGTCGGAGGCCAACAAACATTGTATGTTATTAACGGTTGGGCTTTTGGTTTAGCCGAGTTTCCCCCGGGGATCAACTGGCCTGATCGTACCTATATGGTGAGCATTTTCGACGCTAACTGACAATAGAGCCCGTTCCATACCGGGATGGGCTCTTTACCTAAAAGGAATTATGACACAAGAAGAAAGAAACCTTGCCTGGCTTACTATGGCCTTAACATTACCTACTGGTTATATAGGTGAGTGCTGTTATTACGACAGACGACACAACCAGTTCTTTATCTTAACCAATCTTGACCATATTTTAAATGACGATCGGCTAAGGCCATGCTTTATAACTAACTACACGGAAGAAGAAACTGTGATGCTGGTTGAAAAGCTTCAACGTTTAGAAGCTGGGAATGATGAGTTGGTGCTAATACCAAGGATCAGCATTGAACATCGAACTGAAATACAAACGGCTTACCTCGCTCAATTTGAAGGCATGAAGTACTTTGACTTGATGGTTAATACAGTAGCGGAACAAGACCACACAAAAATCTTTGTCCTGGAGCAGCTTTTAAAAGAACACAACGAGCTTAATATATTGTATGATCACTGGTTCGACTTCAAGATGGCTCAGCTACAGCAATCTGTCACTGATTTTATAACCACTCATGCACTTGATCTAAGTAGTGTTAACCTATGACATATCGAGAAGTCAAGAGCTATGACTAAGATAAGGCAGCCTGACACTTTAAAAGCTGATACTCCTAAGCAAGAGCCGACAAAGAAGGCTTGGTGGCGTATGTGGTAGCCCACTTAATAATAACTATTGATTTACCATAAGCCTAAACTTGCCTTACAGGCTGAGGGTGGCTTAAGCCGGGATAAGGCAAGCTATGCTTATGGCCAAGCGGACTAGCCCCACTCTCCAGGAAGATAGGTGTTCTTCGCTTCTAAGCTCTACAAACACTCATGCCAGCTTTCATTACGTTTGGTAAGCTTTTCAAGCACACCAAACTCCATCAGCTATAAGCTGAGCTGTCATGGTATTTGAGAAAGCAAAGTCACTCATCACGGAACCTTTCTCTGTCTTTCATAGCATTACGCTAAAGCTTCATCCTATTCAAGCCAAGCGGTTCCCTTATAGAGCTCGCCTGCTTCATCGCAAAAGGCTTCAGTCTTGTCACAGCTTTTGATAGCCCTACCATTTCCTTACACGTCAAAAGACAGCGCCAAGACCTTGTGAAGCATTCTTCATAGCCGCCTATCGGCTTTCTCTATGAAGACCTTTTGCTCAACTCGCAGGTAGGCTCGCTAATGGTTTTGTACATTTGACACAACGGAATAAATTAGTGTAATGAATCCGAAACCAGACTTCATCGCTGAACTCTATTATCTAACTTCAGAACAAGGAGGAAGAAGCACACCTGTTTGGACTGGTTACAGACCACAAGTGAAATTTTCATTTAATGAAATGGTGACCTCTGGTTATCAACGGTTCCTTAACAAGGATGAAGTTAACCCAGGAGACACGGTAGATGCAGAGATAACTGTTATATCAACAAACTTCCTAAAACACAAACTTTATCCGGGACTTGAATTTGAGTTCAGGGAAGGTTCGAGGATTATCGGGATAGGAAAAGTACTGCAAGTACTCAATGCAGATCTTAAAGAGATTTGACATTCTCTGAAGACGGTTTGCTCTGTTCGCAACGGGTGAGCTGAAGCAATTGCTTGCTATATCTAATCAAGTGGTTATCTTTACTGAATGAAGCCTATCCTTACATCATTTATACTGTTTCTGCTGACAAGATGCAATAGCAACTTGTTGGCACAGGAAACGCCATCAGTCAACTATTACAGTGGTATAAAAGCTTTCAACCTATCCAAATTATGGAGGGACACAAAAATACATGTGGTGGATGGAGACGTCTCCAGCATAGACTTTCCCGAACCAATTGGCTTTATTGGCACTAATTACGAGCGATTCTATATTCATTCCATTTCTGTGGTCAGGGATCTGGCAAACCCTTGCCGTTATATTATACAAGGTAAAACTAGAGTGAAAGATCACATCTGCTCGTTTACTGGTACGATCACCGTTGTAAAGGCTAAGCTGTTCAAACAATCTGATGATCCAAGGTATAAGCAGGGAGAGTTAGTCTGCAAGGTCGACTTCAGAGAGGATAGCACACAGAATGGAAGCGGCCATATCCGAGGCACGCTCACAACCAACTTCTATCTCGATAAAAAGCATACTATCCATTATGACACTATAGATGCTGTTGGTGATGGCTACGCGAATAATCAATGTGAAGCCATCTGGACTAGTTATAAAACTCACCAGAGCAAGGTGTGCAACTGGGGTGACTTTAGAATGCCCAACTGCGGCGATTTAGATCAAGGTGTAGGAGATGTGAGCATTAACGGAAAGTATGTCCACAATGGTTGGGATAACTATGTGAAAATTTACAGAGGCAATAAGAAAGAGTCAGAGAAAGCCTTAGTGGAAGAAAATCGAAAGTGGTGGAAGTAACTGTTTTATCTAACGCTTTCAGCCGTAATATGAAGAGTTTGGCATTACCGATACTGATACTTACATCATTCCATCTTTATGCACAACAGGCAGCAATACCACATTGGTTTATCGCCACCTTTACCAAACAGTATTTAAATCAGAAATACGAATTAAGTAGGTATCTCAAACCTACATTCCTAGAAGCAGACTTTAACGGTGACGGCATTAAGGATGTAGCTACAGTAGTTACAGAAAAGAAAACCCATAAACCTGGCATCCTGCTAATGCACGGTAATACCAATCAACAATTTGTCTTTGGCGCAGGAAGTAAGTTTGGTCCGGGTTCAGATAACTTTAAGTGGCTGAAACGATGGAGGCTTTATCACGGCAAGGTTGTTCACGAAACAATATTGAATCAAGATGGTGATATAAAAGGAAGTAGGACTATAAAACTAAAGACGCCTGGTATAGAAATGCTAACGATGGAAGACATAGAACCAAGTCCTGTAGCTGTTATTTACTGGAACGGCAAGAAGTACATTTGGATACATGAAGGTGAATAAAATATTTGCTTGCAGCTCTTTCTTCACAGACGTTGACCTCAACTCGCAACGGCTCGCAAATCTTGCTTTAGTTCGTCAATAACATTACCTTAGGTTCATTATGCTAGACTTAAACGATCCTTTATGGGAGAAATTGGAAGGTGGTTACAAGTGTAGTCTCTATGATGCCTCCATTGCTCTAAAGCAATTAGAGGGGGCTACTACCTTAGAAGAAACGAGTGCAATTTATCAAGAGCTATGGGACGAACTCCACCATCAGGGAGATGTAGGCTTAGCTTCATTTTACGCTGTCCCTCATATGATCAGAATAGCCAGAGAGAAGAAATTGGTGGACTACAATGTACTTGGCCTTGTTACTGTTATACAAATCCAAAGACACAAAGGCAATCCACCACTACCAAAAGATATAACTTCTGATTACCAGCAAGCAATTGAAAACCTATTCAGCCTTGCTAGAATGGCTCTTGAGAAACAGTGCGATTTAAGCTTAGCCTCTGCTGCATTAGCTGGAATTGCATGATCTAAAGGACAAATTGCTCTTTCAAATGCTATATTGAACTTCGATAGCGAAGATGTGATCGAAGAGTTTTTAGAAAGCTATTAAATGCAATAGTATTGGCATAAAGACAAGTATCTGTGAAGTCGCTTTGCAGCTTTGTCTTTACAGACGTTGACCTCAACTCGCGACGGCGTGCAATGCGGTCCTAGCTGAATTGTTAACTTTAATAATCCATGAAGCATAGCGTCTGAATACGCAGAACCCTAATATCACTTCTTGCTACATTTATAAGACGTTATCTTTTTATTATAGGCAAAAGACCCTCCTGGATTAGCTACGGGTTGTGTATAATCTATTGTCTCATTAAAATCAAGTTCTGTATCTGTGAACGTTGTTATTTGCATAGTGTGAGCTGCCGCTAGCTGATCTGTATAGCTAATGTATGCAGACTTATCATCCGAGGTTAAGTTATACTTGGTTATAAAATTAGGGATTGTCGCTACCTTACCAATAAGATTTAATGATGTTTGACCATCAAAGGACAAGTCATATCTGGGAAAGTCGTCAGTTACTAGCATTTGGGTACTTGAAGCACTATAATAGGTAGTTTTAGCTGAGGTCACCCATGTACCTGTCAACTCACTGTTGATGGAGGTAACATCTATTTTTGTAGCAGTGGTTTTCGTAACGGCTGAATCTGTTTTCTTACAAGAACTGATTGTCAAAACAATCAGCAAGACGCTAATAAGGTATCTCATCTGTATGCCAAGGCTGACAAGTAAAGATATGAATTCTGCGAAACCGAATCAATGTTAGCAAGTTTTAGATTGAGCTTCGAAACTTCAAAGAATAGCATTTGGCTATATCCTTTAAAAGGTAACAATCCTGAGTCACCTTTTAATAAAACATTTGAACCTGTGAGAGCTAAGACACCTATTAATGGTATTCAGGTACGCTCTTTGAGAAGCTATTTGATACTTAGATAACGCTTAAGGCAGTCAAATGCATGGGGGTACTCTTTGTCATTTAACTTCAAGATGATGGTCGGTGGTGGGACTATATGTCCATCAGTTGTTTCATCTGATGGCACAATTAATTCAATACCACTAATCCAGTTTACACCAAGCATCTTTCTATTGATAGCTTTATTACTGATGACGTATTCTTGGTCCTTAATACTCAAGACATACACTGGAGGTGCCTTGAGATGAGCCTCGGTAAGTAATGAAGCGCAAATAGTATGGAATGAAGCGGTGTCTGCCGGCTTTACAACCGCTTGCTGTATGAATCACGCATCTTAATAAAAGCGGTTTCTAATTTCTATTAATAGGTTTTCTGCTTTATTCAAATCCGGCTGCTCCGGCAAATCGGCTTTTTGATATACTTCTCTGATCCGCTCCATTTTATCTTCCACCATCTGCATCAATTCATCAAATTCAAATTCACCGCTACGTATCCGGAGCAGAAAGTCCCGGTCTTCCCGGTGAACCCTGACCTCGCGATACAGCGCAATTTCCTCTGCCATGTTTAGTAACCGGAAAGTGTGCATCATGTTCTTCGCATCATAACTTTTACCATGTGAGAGCGTACTTTGGTAGCGCAGCTCATTCCGCTTTTCTTCCCATTGAAGGTATTCGCGGTACTCCTTGCAATAAACTGAGTATCCATCTTTATTAAAGTTTAAGACGGCGATATGGTCCAGCCCCTTTGGTACAGGACTCAGCTGAACATGATCTGCATCCGGCCCTGAAATAATTCCCCGGAAGTAAGCATCACCTGAGAGTTGCTGCTGGTGATAAAGCAGGTACACATCCCGGAAATGATCTACAGCCGTTAGGCCGCAATGCTCCTGTTGGTAACTATTTTCACGTAACTACTCTTTAAGGGGAATACTTCCATTGTTGTGAATAACATAACAGAAATCCAATACAGATTTGCGTTGCTTATCGAGCGGCTTGTTGATCTTCTTATTCAACCCGCGTGCCCTTTTGATCTGGGTTTGAGCATAACCGGCAAAGGTGTCCAGGCAAAGCTTGGACAAGAAATCCTCCGGCTTGATCAGGTTCATTAAGGGGTGACGAAACAAGACGAACTCAGGCGGCGTGGCCAGTAGTTCCAGAATGTTTGGGTTATTCTTCATCAGCAATTCGATGAACCGGGCAACCTCGAAATAAACTTCATCGCTGCTTTCATTAGCGATCTGCTCCTGTCGCCCAAAACCATAAAGCTGCCGTTGGGGCATGATGAATACGCCTTTCCTGTCCACATCAGAGCCCTTAACGTTAAGGTTATAGGCGGTACTGCCACTGATGCAGTCCAGCAGGATCAGTTCTTTCCGGTTTTTTAGTTCATCAAAAGTCATGTCAGCAGGTACTTTTTAAAAACAGCATCCAGCTCTAAAGTATCTTTTCGTACCGATGGAAGCAGTGGCAAACGCTCCTTACAATATTCCAGCGTTTCGGTTAGCCAATTATTTAGCAAGCTTACAGGTTTAATGAGAGCTTTTTCCTCCGCATCCTTTTTCCGGTCCAGCAATTCATCAATGCTGTCCTGAATGGCATGATCTGTTATCATGGTGCGGAGTGGTTCAAATTCCATTGGCGGTACCAGTTGCTTCTCAATTATCCATAAGCAGGCCAGGGCAGGCCGTAGCGCATAAAAGTATCGTTTCAGCTTAACATGCTCGCCCTGAAGATCATCACGCAGGGTATTATTCGCCATAGATAAATAATGGTTAGCGCCTGCTTTCGGTGAAAAATAAATGACCATCAGGTTACGAAGCTCTTGTGCAAAGGGATTATCCTCGCGGTACAGGATAGGAGACTGTAGCCACTCGTATAAAGGAGCATTGGATTTCAAAAACAGTTTCAGCGCTTTTTTGATATCCCAGCCGCCTATATCCAGCACTTCATTAACCGGCAAACCAACCACATCGGTGGTTTCAGCAATGCTCAAATAATGGTTAACACTTTTGGCATAAATAAAACGGACATCAAAGTCGCTATCCTGAGAAGCGAATCCCCAGGCCCGGCTACCGGACTCACACGCATACAGTATTCTTATATTTTCAGACTGCTCTAATTCGAGCAGTTTTTGCAGGATACTATCTTTCATCATACATCTTCAATTAACAATAGGTCAAAGCTTTAATCAATTGCCTCAAACATTTTCTGTATCGCTATTTTCAAGGAAACAAACTTTGGTCGGAGGATATAATTTTCCGGAGAGCTTAGCAGTGCAGATTCAGTCTCTTCCAATGTCACTTTCATTTCCTGTAATAACGCTTTGTCTTTGATATAGCTGGCTGTCAAAAAGCCTTCATCTGTAAAAACCAGAATTTTTTTTACAGCACTTCGATCAATGGTCAAGTAGTAATTAGCCAAAGTGAAAATACAACCATATAAATAGCTTCTTAACGGTAACAGGTCATCATGACTAGCACTGTAGTCGTTAGTCAATCCTTCCCTAAAGATTTCAAGTTCCTTAAGTGTCCAATTTGGTAAGTCACTTTTAAGTTCTTGGATATCTGCTTCATTAAAATCATATAATATATCTAATAAGTAGTCGCCACCAATGAGATACCAATAGTCGCTGTCACTGTACGCATATTCTAAAATGTGGTGATAGATTAATAACACATTCTGATTTTCCGACTTTGAACTTACATGGGTCTCACTTCTTCCGTTTTGCATATGTCAGTTAAGTTGTTATTCATTCTATAATCTCGGATCCACCGGCTCGCTTTCCATCGCCAGCACACCAAAAACACACTGGTGAGTCCGTCTTAATGGTTCTTTATCGGTAAAACGCTGCAAACCTTCTACGCCTAAAGCAAACTCGCGCATTGCCATACCACGCTTTGCGTTAAGTCCGCGTTGTTTCAGACGGACCATATTTTTCGGAGCAGTGTATTCTGGTCCGTAGATAATGCGCAGGTACTCACGCCCCCTGATCTTAATAGCAGGCTGGATCAATCCTTTACCATCCTTCTCTATAAAGTTGTAAGGCTTGACTACCATACCCTCGCCGCCTTTGCCGGTTAGGGACAGCCACCATTCTGTAGCATCCTGGATACTCGACTCATTGTCCAAATCAACCACCTTATACGGCGTAGCCATTAGTATTCCAGGATCGGCTAAACAGATCTTTTTGATCTCCTCCATATGCCACTCGTGATTTTCATTCGTCCACAACTTGCCATCAGAAGCCAGAATATGAAAAGGCGCCAGTTTATAATCATCTATCCGGCTAACGGGCCAGCAATATTGACGGTATGCACTGATAAATTGCTCCGCCTCTTGGGTTCGTGTGTTGTACTCTGCTAACAAAGAACCGCCATTAACATCACGTTCTACCAGTTTCGATAAGGCTGTCTTCACATCATTCAGCGCATGCGTTGAGGCGCTGCCTACTGAAGCATACTGTGTTTGCAGTAGGGCTTGAGCTTTAGCGCTCCATGGCATCAGTTCGGTATCCAGGCAAACCCAATCTGTATTAAACCTTTCGTAAAAACCGGAGTTAATCAACGCCTGATTCACCCGCTGCAAGAGCTCCTGCTCGGTTGACTTCTCGTTAAAAAACGCGCGTCCGGTTCGGGTATAAATAGTTCCGATACCTTCGCCGGTAATCCCAAAGGCTCTGCTAATAGCGTCCTCATCTTTACCGACGATCACCACGGCTCTTGAACCCATGTGTTTTTCCTGGCATACTACCCGGCTAACACCAGCAGCTTTGTAATATTCAAAAGCTTCGGTTGGAAATTCCAGGTAATCGTCTAAAGCACTCGTCTTCGACGGGCTCATCGTTGGCGGTAAATAAATTAACCACTTGGGATTGATAGCAAAGCGGCTCATGACTTCAAGCGCCGCTATCGCATTTTCCTCGCGGATAGTAATGTTATTACCCAAACGTGTTTCCACAATTTGCTTTCCCGTAAATTCAGCAATATCCAGCACGTGGTCGCTCTCCTGCTGAATAGTAAGGTTACTTACTTTCGCTTTACCATGATCAAGCGGTTTTACCGGCTCACAGTATACTTTCTCCGCTTTCACGGAAACCAGTTCCCTTTCCGGGTAGCGCAAAGCGGTTAAAGCTCCTCCGAATACACAACCTGTATCAATGTCGATGGTGTTGTTCAACCATTGCGCTTCCGGTACTGGAGTATGACCATAAACTACCATGGCCTTACCTTTATATTCAGCTGCCCAGTTCAGTCGTACCGGCAAACCGAACTCGTCGATCTCGCCGGTGGTCTCACCGTATAAACAAAACTCGCGCACGGCTCCGGAGCCGCGGCCCTGCATACTTTCCTTTAATCCAGCATGGGCTACAACGAGCTTACCGCCATCAAATACGTAGTGACTGATGAGGGTGTCTATAAACTTCCTTACGTCTTCGCGGAACTCCGGTGTTTCAAGGTTCAGTTGGTCAATAGATTCCTGTAAACCGTGCCTGGCCTGCACATTCTTTCCGTTCAGCCAGCGCATTAATTTGATATCGTGGTTCCCGGGCACGCAGTAAGCATTGCCTGAACTTGTCATTGCCATTACCAGCTTTAAAACTTCGGGTGTCTTTGGGCCGCGATCCACCAGGTCGCCTACAAACACAGCTTTTCTGCCTTCTGGATGTACCCAGGCTAAGCCATTGTCTTTATAGCCCAGTTTAACCAGCAGTTCCACCAGCTCGTCATAGCAACCATGCACGTCCCCAATAATGTCAAAAGGCCCGGTCTCCGTTTTCCTGTTATTATAAAGCGGATCTCGTAAAATTCCCGTAATAGCTTCTACCTCCTCAGGTGTACGCAACTCAATAATTTGGCGGAAGCCTTCATATTTCAGCTTTTTGAAGCTGCGTTTAAGCTGCGAAATATGTTGCGGTATAACATGGGCACCAAAATTGCGATCAGGCCGCAAAGCATTCCGTTGCGTACAAACCTTTTCAGGCATATTCAGTATGAGAGCTACGGGCAGACAGTGATACTCACGAGCCAGGTTGATCCAATCTTTACGGGCCGCTTCCTGAACGTTGGTTGCATCGATTACGGTTAGTAATCCGTTCTTCAGTCTTAAACCTGCAATATATCTCGCCAATGCAAAAGCATCTGCTGATGCTGCCTGGTTGTTCTCATCATCACTTACCCATCCGCGGCAAGTATCAGATGAAACAACTTCTGTAGGCTTAAAATGCTTACGGGCAAATGATGACTTACCGGAGCCTGTTGCACCGATAAGTACTACTAAGGATAATTCGGGTATCTGTAAGGTTCTATTAGTTGACATTGACTTATCTTAAAATTTACACCAATTGATCAGCATTTATTGAAAGGCGGGTGAATACAGCCATCTGGCTTAACGCTCCCACTTCCGGGTCTACTTCGCCAACAGGCTTGTAGATCACGTTATATTTGTATCGCGTTGCTATTCCGGTTGCCCAAACCTCAAACTCTGTTCGTGTCCATTCAAATCGGTGATCTGCGTGACGCATCTTGCCTTCTTCAAAGTTTTCAAACTTAACGTTATACTCCGCGTTCGGCGTGGTAATAACCACCATTTCTGGTTTGGCGTATTCAAAGACCGACCGCTCTAAGGCCGCTAATCGTGGTTCATCCAAATGTTCGATCACCTCTACCAGCGCCGCACCATCAAAACCTTCCAGGCGCTTGTCGCGATACGTTAATGAACCTTGAATGAGCTGCACACGCTGACGTTGCCTCTCGGGCATCCGGTCAAGCTTCAGATGCTCCTTCGCAATCTCTAATGAACGATAGCTTACATCCATTCCCAGTATATATTCAAACTGCTTTTCTGCAAGCAGCAGCTTTATCAAACCGCCCTCTCCGCAACCCAGATCGGTCACACGTTTTACACCTGCCGCTAAAAACTCATCGCGGGCTGCCTGCAAACGTTGGTCGTGTATCCGCACCTTAGGTTCCTCTGCCTTGATTTCAGCGTCGGCGTCCGTCTCTGTTGGTGCATCTTCAGTTTCCTCCTCTCCGATATCTTCCTTGCTAAATAACACCTCGAAAGCCTTATTGGCCAGCGAACGCTGATTCTTTAAATACCTTCGAACGATCAATTCCCTTGCCGGATGCCTATCAAGCCATTCCTTTCCTTTGTCCAGCAATTTTTCAATCTCATCACTGGATACCCAATAGTGCTTATCGTTATCACAAACTGGGATTAGTACATACAAGTGCGAAAGCAATTGTTGCAGGGTGATTTGATTTGTTAGCTCCACTGTAAAATATCGGCTCACGCCCCATTCCGGAAAAGTGGGATCAAGCGGATGCTGGGTGGCCCTAACCACATAACCTAACGGCTCAAATAACGATTTCAATAAGGTCTCGCCTCCCCGAACCGGCAATACCGAAAGTTTAACAGTGAAGGGCATTGTGACAGTCACCAGTTCAGGCTTATCCTTGCAACGACCGTTTAAAGCCGAAGAATAGGCTTTGGCAATAGCTGCACTCATAAAAGAGCTGCATACATAAGGCCGGTCGTTAACGTACTGTTCCAGCGCAAAGTCGTTGCCTTTAGGTCCTTCACTCCTAACGAGGCCAACGGGATCGATGTCCAGCAGCAAAGCTGCTGTGCAGGTATGCTTACTTACCTCAGGATAAAAAATATGGACCTTACCCGCAGATATTTCTACTGACTGGATCTTAGCTGGGTGCTTATGCAGCATATAACTCAGGTCATCCGCGGGTGTATGTGTAGTAGTGATGGTTAGTAACATAATGTTTAGATTGAATGCTCAATATAGTTATTCTGCTGACTCGAGCGAGCATAGCCACCTCTTAAACGGCCATGCACGCCTGCAACGATACAAAGAGAAAGTAGAGGTGCGCAGTCTTTTTGCGTAGGAGGTTTTTTTTAAAAATATTTTCAATCTCCGGTCTTTTAAGGCAGTACTTAATGTTTTGCATTGTAAAAAACTATCTTTACAAATATTGATATTCAGCCGAACCAACTATGAACTTCCTTCCTTTCGAACATTTTAGTATTGTTACTTCATTGTCACCTGCGCAGGCACAGGAACGCCTGGAACAAGAAGTCAGCGCAGATACCGGATTTAGCTTTAATAAGCTCTTCTCAAGCCCTGATAAATACTTTTCCGGCTATGTTGCAAATGGTACCTTTGAGATTAAACGGATAATTAATTATCGTAATTCATTCCTGCCAGTTATCAAAGGCTCAATTGAGTTTGATATAGACGGTAGCCGCATACAAGTAAAAATGCAGCCTCATATTTTAGTAATAGTTTTTATGTGTATCTGGTTATCGGGCACTTTAATTGGTGGCCTCGCATTTTTAACACAACAACTGCATAGCAGCTCCAATTTTGATGTTACAGCATTAATGCCGTTCGGTATGTTTATATTCGGCTATTTGCTAGCGATGGGAGGATTTAAGTATGAAGTACCAAAAGCCAGAATAAAACTAGTGGAACTTCTAGGTGGAAGCTTAGAATTGCAGGACACCAAACATTTATCCTGAATCAGGAATCCCAATTCCGAAATCACAATACCATGCCTGTCAACCGCAATGCCCTTATCCGTTGCCGCACTATTGATAACTGCCTGCGCAACCGCTATAAAAAATGGACCTTAGAGGGCTTGATCGACGCTTGCTCTGATGCCTTGTATGAGTTCCAGGGAATTGACAAGGGCGTAAGCCGACGTACCGTGCAGGCGGATATTGAGATGATTCGCAGCAACAAGTTGGGTTATGAAGCCCCTATTGTGGTGGTTAATAAAAAGTATTATACCTACAGCGACAAGAATTACAGCATTACTAATATTCCGCTTAACCAGCAGGATATGCAAGTGCTTGCGGAGGTGTCTGATCTGTTAAAACAGTTTAAAGGCTTTAACCACTTTGCAGACCTTAATGAAATGGTAAGCAAACTGGAAGACAAGATCTACACACAGAAAACCCAAAGTGCTCCGGTAATTGATTTTGAAAAGAACGAAAACCTGAAAGGACTGGAAAATATAGAAGTGATCCGAAAGGCCATTGTTGCCAAAAAGACACTTTGTGTAACCTATCAATCGTTTAAAGCCAGGGAAGCCAGGACCTTCTGCTTTAGCGGCTATCTGCTTAAAGAATACCGTAACCGTTGGTTCGTGTTGGGTATGCGGCACGGCAGAGGTGGAAATATATTGAATCTTGCATTAGACCGTATAAGTTCGGTTGAAACGCACAACGAAGCATACAGAGAAAATAACGTTATTGATCTAGCCACCTACTATAATGATGTTATCGGTGTTACCAAATCACCCGGGCAGCGTGATTGCGAAGTGGTATTTTGGATTGACAATGCTAACGCACCCTACATCATTACCAAACCATTACACCATACACAAAAGCTAATAGGCGAAGAAAACGAGGGGAAAGTTTTCAGTATCAAAGTAGTCCTTAATTTTGAGCTGGAGCGGGAATTGTTAGGGTTCGGCTCAAAAATAAAAGTGTTAAGACCGCGGATCTTAGTAAAGCAAATGAAACAGACTTTAAAGAAAGCGTCGGAGCGCTATCAAGAGGAAGTTGAATTGGAAAAGCAACCTGAATAACTTGTATGCGCTTTAAACAAAAGTTACCCGTTACCTACTTGCTATTCACCTTCAATGGTAGATTATCCAAAGGTGCTTATTGGCTAGCGTCGTTATTTTACTGGTTTACATTCTATGTCTTATTTAACGCTTTGTGGTTTGGTATAGGACCGAAAAGTACTTTCATTATTTATCCACTTCTATTCTGGGCTATTATGGCCACATCTGTTAAACGGCTACATGATACCGGTAAGTCAGGCTACTGGTTGCTCGTTGTGTTAGTTCCTGTGATCGGCCCTTTATGGCTTATATATCATTTAGGATTCAGAACGGGAAATTATACCAGTAATAAGTATGGAAGGGTGCCAGGAACAGCACCAGATTACCACAAGAATGATGAAGGCAAGGAGATACCACATTTAAAAACAGAAGAGCGTATCATTGATGATGTCACTAAGCTTAACCCTGTTTTAGTAGACAAAGTGATTAGGCCAAAATCTATTCAAGAATTGTGTGAATTAGTTAATAGTACTAAAGGCGCTATTTCTATTGGTGGCGGCCGCTTTAGCATGGGCGGACATACCGCAAGCCCGCATACTACTCATATCGATATGCGGGGATTGAATCAGGTTCTTGCTTTTTCTAAAGAAGAAAAACTAATCAAAGTACAGGCGGGAATTCGCTGGTGTGATATTCAGCGATATATCGATCCTTATGATCTAAGTGTCAAGATCAAGCAGACCTATGCTAACTTTACGGTTGGTGGCGCTTTAAGTGTTAATGCTCATGGAAGATACATGGGTTCGGGGCCGGTGGTGTTAAGCGTAAGGACAATTGATGTGGTATTAGCTGATGGATCATTGATTCATGCCAGTTTAACTGAAAACAAGGAGATATTTTTCGGCACGATTGGGGGATACAATGCATTAGGAATTATTGTGCAGGCCGAACTTGAACTAACTGACAACGTAGCTGTAAAGCGTGTGCACCAAAAAATGAAAGTTGAAGATTACAAGCAGTACTTTTTCGATCATATCAGAAATAATCCCAAAGCCGTATTTCATAATGGCGATATCTATCCGCCCCAATATAAACGGGTTAGAGCGGTAACCTGGGAAGAAACAGACGAAAAGCCGACTGTAAAGACCCGGTTGATGCCATTGAAAGAATCGTATCCCGTGGAGAGATATTTTCTATGGGCGTTTACCGAACGGCCATTAGGCAAGCCCTACCGCGAATTTGTAATCGATCCACTGTTATACAGGGGGAAAAAGATCCATTGGCGCAATTACGAAGCTGGTTATGATGTAGCTGAACTGGAACCAAAATCAAGAACTAACAGCACTTATGTATTGCTGGAATACTTTGTACCCGTACAGCGGTTTGAAGAGTTTGAAACGGCCATGGCCGAGATATTTATCAGGCATAATGTAAACGTACTAAATGTTTCAATTCGTCATGCAAAGGCAGATCCGGGAACATACCTGGCGTGGGCGCGGGAAGAAGTCTTCGCCTTTGTAGTCTATTACAAACAGCGGACCGATGCTGCATCGAAAAATAAAGTAGCAGTATGGACGCGTGAACTGGCTGATGCAGTAATCGCAGTTAACGGCACTTATTACTTGCCTTACCAGGTGCATCCGACTGCTGAGCAGTTTCATAAAGCATATCCCAATGCTTATAAATTGTTTGAACTGAAAGCTAAATTGGATCCTGATTACAAGTTCAGAAACGTTTTGTGGGATACTTATTATCAACCAATTTTAAAGGAAACTTATGCCTGATATCAAATCTGAATTTAAAGCTGTATTTAATGACACTGTATGGAGTGATAAATTCTTTCGCTTCCTGCAAATTATCTTCCATTTATATCCGGAAGACAAGTTTCACCAACTAATCAAAGAAGAAACTGCAAAGCATGCTACGGATGAAGAAATTTATAAATCAGTACAAAGGAGGCTCAAAGACATTAAGCCTTTTCTGTCTGAATTGACGTATGCCTTACCTGCTTTAAAAAAACAAAAGAAAGAGATAGCCCGCCAAACATTGGGGCTGTTAAAGGGCAAAACTAAAATTAACGGTTATGTGGAGATCGGTTCAACGGGCAGATATATTAGTCAGCTTAAAAAGCTGATCAAAGTGAGCGGTCCAATTTACCTGATCAATGATAAAGCCCCTGGTAATTCACCTGCTGATATTATGGAACGCGGGCAGCTGGGTAAACTGGGCGCTTTCGTTGACCTAAATAATTATGAGCCTATCAGCTCCCAAAGCATTCCCGATGCGAGCGCAGATGTAGTTACCTGCTATATCGGCCTTCATCATTGTCCGCCTGAGAAAACAGACAGTTTTGCCAGGTCCATTCATCGCATCCTTCGTACCGGCGGGGTCTTTATCATCCGTGATCACGACGTAAAAACTCCCCAGATGGCTACTTTTGTTTCATTAGTGCATACGGTGTTTAACCTAGGCTTAAACGAAAGCTGGGAGTTTGAGCAGCACGATCTGAAGAACTTTAAATCGGCAGATGAATGGGCATCGATCATATCAGAAGCAGGCTTCAGGGACTCAGGCAAGCGAATCTTACAAGACAAAGATCCGTCTGACAATACACTAATGCTATTTACTAAACTATAGCTTATGGCCAGACTACGTATCCTTACCTTAGTTTCGGTCCTCTTATCGGCACTTGTTTTTTGCCTGAAAAACAGGAAGGCATCAACTATTGCCGCTGGTAAAGGATTGGTTGTAGATAAGAGCTGGCTAAGCACCAACAAGCATCCATTAATACCTATACAGGACAGACGGCCTCCTGATCAGACTTTTCTCACTTATCCGGAGTGGTTCCTGGTGTTCAGTCCTAAAGAGCAAGCAGAGTATTTCAGGCAGCATACTTCCACCACATTTCCCTATATGAAGCACGTAGATCAGTTGTGGAAAGGATATGATGTAGTGTATCATCAGATTAAAGGCAACTATCCTTTTAACACCGGCTATCATGTAATGATAATGGTAATTGGCGCAAGTACCACTGTGGAATATGGGCTCAAGGCTTGGTACGAAACTGTTGTCGGTCGCGTAACAGATCCCGGCAATGAGTTAACGGGTGAAGACCGGTTGGATCAGCATTATATTGCTGATTACGTTAGTTTCATTGAAAATACCCCATGGTACGAGTACAATTTTAATCACCAGCTGAAGATTTTGTGGACGGGTACCTCCTTCTTTGGCCCGCATTTCCTGCGCAAGCTCGAACGTAAATACTTCCTGACTACGGAGCTGTTGGTGAAAAGTGGGTATGGGTGGTTGATTAAACAAGGAACAAAAGTATCGTATGAACCGGCGTTACTAAATACAACTGTTGTTATTGATCGATTACCTGAGGACTTGAAATCATTACCTCAAGTAAGAAATGTTCGACAATTGAAGAACGGCTGGTATTTGGTTGATCTGCCACGTTACGCCAATTTCAAGCTGGCAGTTGGCCGATTAGCGTCACAAGGTGTAGTCTTTAAAGAGATTGCAGGAAATAATTCGGCGATCATGTTGACGGTGCTTTCTAATAAGCCAATCTATGATAACCGGGAGGTAAAAGCAATATTTACACAGCCTATTGTGACGAAAGCAGGTCTAAACAGAATAGCTTTGGTAACAAGGGTTGAAAATTTAAGCTCGGTAGTGCGATCAATCAAACAAACTGGAGGCCCAATTGAGCATATTTATGACTATTAAGTAATTGCATAATTACCTATATTGAATTTATGAAATTCAACCTGCTTATCATATTTATATTACTTAACCTCGCAAGTTGCTCCGGTCAAACCGATAGAAGGCTGATCAGTAACTGGAAGAAATATCCGGTTCCTACTAATCCCGACAGCTTAAGAAAATATGGTTTCTCTTCTCAAGAATGGGCAGTCTATAAGAATAATGATTCTGTTTTTGTGGCCGACAAGAAAGAAGTTCCATCTTCTCAGTTACCTTTTAAGGTTAAAGTTAAGAAAGGAGATAGTCGAGACTTTTTTGGAAGAGCTTCAATAGTGAAAGTGGAAGATGGATATTTAGTCGGCTTTTATCGAGGTGAATGGGGCGGCGCCTTATACTGGGTTTCTAATGATGGTAAGAATTATTATAAAATATCAGACCAGGAAATTGTTCAATTCGTTAAACGTAATCATAAACAATATGCCGTAGAAGGACTCGCACATTTAACGATGTCGCAAGGAAGCATAATCGAAATTGTTAAGCAGAACGGCAAGTGGGCTGTGAAAAATTATCTTAAACTACCGACAGCGCCAGAAGCCGTAGCCTTAGATGAGCAAACTAACTTTATTATCATTACCTCAAAAAGTCTATTAAAAGTAGATAATGATGCGAATACTTCAATTTTAATAAATGAAGGAATATGGTATGATGCTCTTTATCCTAATTCTCTCGTTATCCATAATACAGTTGTTTATGCAGGTATGAGAGCAGGAGTATACCAATATGATTTAAGTAGCGGCAAAGATCACTGGTTGCTGCCTTATTAATTAAAATACCGGAGTCGGACAATTTTGAAAAAACTTTTTAACACTCCACTTAAAACCCTCGCCTTTATTGCTATTTGTTTAGCAATAGCTGTTGTATTATTTACGGATGGGTGGGGAATTGGAATAGGTTTATTAATACTAATAAGCGCTTTACTGCTCTATCTTATCAACTACCTATCTTCCAAAACCGAATACGTTAAAACTATACAAATCGGGGTAACTGTGGTTTATGTTCTTACTGGTTTCTGTTATGTAATGAAATGGCAAGAGCATACTACATACATCTTCTCAAAAACACCTAAAGAGGCTGTAGGAGTTGTTTTTGGTATTGAAGGGTATCCTGCTTTGCCTGCAACATTCCTTTGGACTAAAACCATTAGAATGCCCAATAGTGGTGTCATCATCACCTCAACCAAGGAGGAAGATATGCCTGCCTGGCAGCGCTATCATTTTTCTGACGGGTCCGTAGTAGGCGCAGATAAAATTAACTGGAATCCGAACTTTCAATTTCCTTGTATTAAAAACAAAGGAGTGGTTAAGGCTTGGCTGTTTAGTAAAGCAGGCGAATCTGATTCATTAGTGCAAAAACATATTGTGGAAATTGTAAACCGTATTGATGCCGGTAAACTAAAAACCTCTTATATGTCATCTTCTGGAGTACCGGTTGTTGATGCTAAAGATGGAGCATATAAAACTCTTCAAAATGCGGGTCTTGCTTACTTGCCTGATGCTGTTACCACATTACCTATTAACACGATTTATCTTGCTCAGAATAAATTTACAAGCCTACCACCTCAGCTTTATCGGATCAAGACGCTGCATAGTGTTTATTTAAGTGCTAATCCTATCAAGTCGCTTCCTGTTGATTTATACAAACTAAGAGGCCTGAAAAGCTTGTTGGTAGGCAAGACAGAAATACGGGTTATTAAAACAAACCTTTCAAATCTGGACAGTTTGGAGGACTTTGATATCTCTAGTAACAAACTCACTGTCTTTCCTGAAAATATTAAAACCATCCCACATCTCAGATGGCTTTCTATTCAAGAAAATGGGCTTAAAGACCTATCCTTTATCGATAGTAAATTAAGCGGACTTCAAACCTTACAGATTTATACCAATAAGATTAAAAGCATACCGGATAATATTCATTATTTGCGAAATCTAAAAGAGCTATTGATTTTTGATAACGAGATAGACAGTATACCTAACAGTATTGGTTCTTTAATTAATCTTGAACATCTGGAAATATGGAATAATCCAATCCATTATATTTCTCCTGAAATAAAAAAGCTGGTAAAATTGAAGGAGATGAGATTGGATGATAATTACCTATCGGAAAAAGATAAGAAGCAGTTAAGAAAATGGCTGCCCAGTTGTGAGATTCATTTTCAGACCCGCACGCCGCTTTAATTTTGAATTTCAAAGCTTGTCACAATTTGTGATAAGCTTCGAATATTAAAGCTACGACTTAGGTTTATAACCCATACGCTTCTGGTTTTCATCTGTCTGCTTAGTGTATTTCCCCTTCAGAGAAGGCTCATAGATTTATTGCCTTACCTTATACTAAAAATCAGGGATATCCCTCATTGACTCAAATTTACATTTAGAGGCTTATCAACTTTGATGTAGCAAAAGACAATTAAAGTATTAAAGCTATGGCAGCAGAGATTATCACTAAAGAAGACCTGGAGTTGTTCCGGGAAAAGTTGTTACAAGATATTATACTATACTACTTTTAAAGCAGCAATATTTGAATGAGGCTCAATTTGAGGACGTGACTAAATGCTTATTACATTTTGGAGACTGGACACAAAAGGAGATTGAGCAACAAAGACTAAAGAGAGCTCATCTTTAATTACAACAATTAACTTCTAAAGAGTGTAGTTACTATGCCTGTTGAACAGTAAATGTTGCATTATATCTGAGTACCCAATCGACTCGCATTAGTAACCAGAATAGGCTCGTGTATAAGCATTGGATTTTAACAATGAAATTTTGCTACATTAGGATGATGAAATTACTTCTGACTTTCCTTGTTACAATTACATCAATAACAGTTTCTTATAGTCAATACCAATCAACATCTCTTACATCTGTCATTGGCTGTACCTACCGTAACATTGACGAGCTTAGACCTTTTAAAGGATATAAAGAACAGGAAGGAGTGTTGCTGGAGCCAACCAAGAATAAGTATTCTATCAGCAGAATAAGTAATGGGAAAAACAACATCATCCTGCTTGATAAATGCACTAACAGCAATACTATAGTGCACTACAAGATATTAGATATACTAACCGTGGGTGCAATTCATAAGAACCAAGACATCATCTTTTCTTCTTGTTCAATAAAAGATCATCGAACTGACAAATTGATTGCATTAGTAAAACGGGTGAATAGTGATAAGTTTAAAACTATTTACAAGGCGTGGGTGGTGAACTTAAAGACAAATAAGATAGAGCAAATATCGGTTAGGAACCTATCCTGTATCAATAATGATTTTGACGCCTGTGATTAATTGGACTTCCTTTTAAAAGGAAAACATGTTATTCTATTAGTAGATAGACCTTACAAGTTTAAACTTGTGAGAAGTCAGGTGTAAGCAATTCAACAATCGCTGCCCTCTAAAGAAGTAGGATGTTCATTAAGCTGAATCAATTCAGAATCCTTACAACCTCTATAAAAGTTAAAATCATTGATTTTTGAATCGATAAAGGAACACTAAATTAGAAAGCAATAACTAAACCTTAAATTTCAATGAAACGTTACTTGTCATTATTTCTAGTATCTATCTTATTTATGAGCTGCACTCAAGCTCAGAACTGCCCTGAAGGCATAAACCTCTTACCTATGTATGGAAAGGTTAAAAAGTGCTCTGACCAAATTCAGTACGATAATGAGTTCATTAAGACAGTTGACAAAGTCTATAAGGACAGAAAACAGGCTGCAGCCCATTTTGTTAACCGAGGATGGGAGTACTATTACAAAGGAAAACCTGATACTGCAATGATGCGATTTAACCAGGCTTGGTTGCTTGATAGCTTAAATGCAGATGTTTATTGGGGTTTTGGTAACCTTGTAGGTATGCAAAGTAAATTCAAAGAGTCATTAGCTTTGTTTAATCGATCTCTTAAGCTTAATCCTGCTAATGCAAAAGTATGGGAAAGTGCCTCAAATAGCTATGGTCAACTGTTCGTTCAAACTCAAAATGTAAGTTTTCTTAATTCCTGTATTGAGTATCTGAAAACAGCCATTAAGCTTGATCCTAATGCAAGAACTTATGCTCAACTCACTGCAGCCTATTCCTACTTTATGCAGAAAGATAGTGCCAGGAAGTATTTGGCCATTACTGATAAAATTGATAGAAATGCTATTAATCCTGAAGTAAGAAAGATGCTGACAGGACAAGATCGAAAACTAAACCAGCACTAGGATTTAAAGGTCTTTATCCTTATATAAAAGTTATGAAAGCCTATGTAGTAGGCTTTTCAAGTAAACGTTTTCAATAGTATCACACATTTTTTATTCACTAGGTATAGATATAAAGGAAGATGAAATAAAATGTGCTAACTTAAATCTCAATGAAACTTAAACCGCTTCATCTTATCGTCATTGCTTTAACTGTATTACTGTTATTCGGAGTCGGTTACAAATATGGCAGGTTTACACGCTACAACTACTTTGCAGCTCAATGGAACAGAGTCAATGGTAAGATTAGGTTATTGTCATATGGAAAAAAGCTTTTAGTTGATAACCAACAAAAGATTATAGCAGAGAGACTAGGTTTTAAAATAAACACAATTGCTGGTTGCATAATTAGGCATTCAGAAGCTAATGGAGCTAACGAATATAATAAGGTCATGACTGAAGTTCTTAATAAAAGATTGGGTAGTCATTGGAAAGCAAGGTTTGATAAAAGTGTTGACTCACTGTTTAGAATCGATAACTCTGTACGCATTTATAGAGCCGTAATGAATGAACCTAATGTCGCAGAACTTATTCAGAAGAACGACTCGTTGAAGGCTGTTAGGTTTCAAGTTCGAATTGTTAATCCTACTGATACAGATACAACCCATCCTAACGCTGTCCTATGCCTGAACGGGAAGGATGGACGTTATACAGTAATTGCTTACTATAGGGTAAATCCATATAACTTAGGTGTTGTTCGGATACGTTACTAATGATTTTATTAGCTATTCATTTAAAAAATAAACCTTTTAAAAAGTGAGGTTAGAACAGCTCCATCGACTCCAATCATTATACATTCTCAATTCAAGATTTCCATAGCCTCTATAAAGATTAAAATTTAAGTTATTTTGAATTGCAATGGCCAATTCATACTTTTCATAACTTGTATAAACATTAAACTTTCATCATTTTTACCTTGATGCTTTATAAATAGTATATAAAACTATAATTGCGCAAAACACCAGTAGTAATAGGGATCATTTATGCTTAAACCTTTATTCATTCTAATCGTATTTATTAGCACAATCTCTTTAGTTCAGTGTAACGCCACCAGGAGTTCCCCAAAAAGCTCATTCAAGCCAGAGTTCGAAGGTGTGATTACATATCATGAAATACGTAAAAGTAATGATGGCTTTATTGATATCGATGACACCGTTCAGCATTTTTACTCTCATGGTAATTTTGTTAACATTCATTCTGTAAAATCATCACCATTCCATATTGTTAAAGACTATTACCTTGCAGATAAAGCTTTACGGTTGAACTTATTTAACAATACTGACACATTGTATCAGTTGAGGTTGAACTCGCCTGCAGCGAAGCTTGAAAGCTTTAAAGTGGCGAAGGTGAATGATAGGATACTATCGAGAGATTGCGAAAACATCCAAATGGAGGAAAGTTTCCCGGAAAAGGATTCTACTACTTACACCATCACGAATTATACCTTTTCAAGAAACTACATTAAGGTGGATACGAATCATTTTAAAGGCTGGAAGCTGGGCTTTTTCGATAAAATTGTAGATGAAGCTGAAGCCTACTATTTGAGACTTCAATCAGTTCATTATGGTAGTTCACACAAAAACGTGTTATCGACCTTGATATATGACGTCATATCTGTAAAGGAAATGCCTATTGATCCTAAAGTATTTGAAATCGATACCACACTAGTTAAATGGGCTAAATAAATGGGTGCAGGAAAGTATTACAACAGGTACTGGTTTCTTTTGTCTAATAATGGTTGGTATAGTAAGAGCGTGGTCAGCTTTTAAAGGTTTCCTCGGACAAAACTTACCTGAGATAGAGTAATAGCGTTAAGATGATTTTTTAAAGTTTCAATTCAGAATTTTAATGACCTGTATTAGTAGCTAAATTTAATATTATTTGAATTAGCTTAAGATAATGACAGTTACATTAGATCTCTTTCAAAGAAGAGCAAGGTGGTACTATTGGGGTTTAGCGATAACGATAATAACAATGTTATTTATCTCGGTCGCTGCATATTATAACCTTCAATTTGATTCGCCACTAATGCCTTTATATGATACGCTATTAATCATTTGTATTTTGACATCTGTTGCATTTATCACACTCGCATTAACAGGAGTTGTAAGAACTTATGAGAAAAATGGAGAGGTAACATTAACCGATTCATATTTAATTATTGATGGAGTAACATTACAACTAAACGAAATAAAAATGATGAATTTGGCTCTGCGAGTACGAACCATAAAGTCGTTTATTCTTATTAGCAATAGAATGGAAGTCATTGATCAAAATGATAATATATACAAGCACCGAGTCGCCATCAAGTCATATAACCAAAACGAACAATTTGAAAAGATAATTGAACTATGGAAAGCTAGTGGAACTGTAATTAATATATCCTATCACAATATTTAATTTCACAGATGTTTAACATCTGTGAAGAGGTAGCTGGTTAGGAATATCCATTAATCATTAAAGCGAAGTTACGCTCATAGCTGCTGTAGCGTGCAAGAGCTTCCGGCATAAACACAACCTCGCGCACTACCTTTCATTTATTCCTTTGCCATCTTGCACTTGATTGCTATAAGCGTGTTTTGGCTCCATAATTAATTTATGGTTTCACTTAATCAAGGCTTATGAGAAGTCCCCCTTCCACCACTATTGCTTTACAAGGTAAAGCGTCTTAAATTAGCATTACAGTTCATTAATTTATTAACCCGGTTGCTGTGTTTGCACATAGCTTGCACAAGTAAGCATAGATATCCTGAAAAGGGCTTTGGTGATCTCTAATCAAAGAAATACCATCTTCTTCTAAGCAATAGGTCTGGTCAATCAGGTACGCGCAGCACATGGCGGACCTAACTTAGGCCCTGTACCTGCATCAGCTACAGCAAGTAAAGCCGCTTTCGATACATGGCTCCTAAAAGAAGAAGGCTGGGAAACTTATTTTGAGGGCGAACGTCGTCTTGACCTTATCAGACACGGTGCATGGCAGTCACAATTAACGACTGTAGGTAAAAGTGCAGGGCCGGCATTGTTTCCTGTACCGCAGTATGCAATAACACAAAGCGGAGGTAAATTAGCGCAAACTCCCGGCTATTAAAATAAAGGCCGCAGGTCCATATCCATAACCCGGCGGCTTTTATTTTAGGTCTCTTTTCTATTGATCATCGACAATACGTCATGTCCGAAATATTAGGTTGTTTTGATGTCTAATATAGATATTGTCTCAATTAGAATTTTTTTTTTATTTTACTACTTGCTTCTCTCAATGAAACTTACCTAATTGCGAACCATAAGATCAATAGTTAGAGGTCGAAGCAGCATCATTACCATTCAATTCGATAAGCGAATTTTTAACTATCGTCTTATTTTTTTTAATGAATAAATAATAAACAATACCCATACGGCGAAGCCAATTACAAAAGCAGGAAACTTGTTCTGCGAGGCTGTCGCGGCGAGAAAAGCGCCTGTGCCGATCAAGCTTGTGATGCACAAAAGACTGAATATTTTCATGGCCATTAAATTTTAGGCAATTATTAATCGCATTGCTTTACGTTGCTCGATTGGGGGCGTTATTTTTTTGATTTTCCGCTCCTTAGGCTCGCTTAATAGTGCAATAACATTTGCCTGTACATCATCTACAATACTCCAGTCTTTCTCAATATATATATCAGTGGTTTTATTTCCGTGATCCACATGATTAAGCGCTAACCCAACATCATCCTTGCTCATACGGCACTTATTACGGCCGAGATTGGCAAAGCTATGCCGAGCCCAGTACAAGGTTACTCCTGATAAACCGGCATTTCTATTTATCGATTTCATACCCTCATTAATCGCTCTGTCTAAATTCTCAAATCTGTTGTAAGACGAGCATAGCTTGTCAAGATATTTTTCCAAAAGAGGTTTGGCCTCTTTTGTTACCCTGATGCTTATAAATGCTTTATCCGACCTGCGGATAGTTTTGCTTCTGTTATATTCCACGCGGCCATTTACGATATTAGATGAGTTCAACTTATACATGTCAACCGCATTCATACCGCATAAATAAAACGATAACATAAAAAGGTCTTGAGCTAGTTCGGCTCTGCTGTTCGCCCGGACCTTGCAATCCCTGATTGCCTTAATTTGTTCAACTGTTAGGTTTCGTTTTCTCGTTTCAGGCGCATCAACTATTTTGTAGCTATCGAAAGGGCAATAGAGGATTTTGATTTCACCGATTTGAGGTTTGTTATAAAACTTCATTGCAGCTTTAAACAGTATCCGTAAGTCTCTGAAATGGTTATGTACAGCGGCATCGCCCATGCCTCTAACTGTTCTTGTAACTAATTTACCCTGATTTAGCCGAGTCAGTTTTCTTTCAGCCCGTAAATACTTTTCATACGCGGCCAGCATCCATTCATTAATTTCAAGAGGAGATATGCTTCTCCCTTTAAAGTAATCTTTCAGGCTAAGAAATACAGTATACAAAGTTCCTGCTGATCCTTTTCTTCCTTGTTGTTTTAAACTCTCTATATGAACCTGGCAGAACTTAAAGAAATCCATAGGCTCATCCTTGTCTTTTAAATAGTTCCTTAAAGTTTCGGCATTAAAGAATTCCAACTTGGGACCAAGATTACTAATTTGTATGCGGTAGTCGTCAAGTGTCTTGTTCAATATTCGCTTAAGTGTCACATCCTTAAAAGTAAAGTTAGACGTTAACTGCTTGTCGACCACGAAATGGGAGGTATCGATGTATTTTTTTTCCCCTTTGTGTGCTACTCTGATTTTGACATTGTAAGTTCCATCTGCTTTTTTGTGGTGTTTGTGAATTTTAATACCAACAGTTGCCATAACATAATCTGTGCGGCGAAAAAGGTCCAAAAAGTTTTGTGCCCTATTTGTGCCCTTTTTTCGTCAGGTTTAACAAATAATTATGTAAAGCTACCGGAACGGGTCGTTCCTGACAGGGAAGCGATTGCCTCCAAAAAGTGCCTCAAATATACGAAAAAAGGCCTTTTTCGCTAGAAAAAGACCTTTTTAATTTTCGTGGTATCAGCTGGAATCGAACCAGCGACACAAGGATTTTCAGTCCTTTGCTCAAGCTATTTTTGTTTTGAAAATAAAATCTTGTTTTACAAATGTTTTACAACGCTTTTTTTTGGAGGTTGATATTATTGATAGTCAGTTACATAGAATCACACAAGGTAAGAACCGGAATCTGACATTCTATCCATTGAACTACGGGTGCATTTGCGGTTGCAAATATATCTTTTTAGTTGAACAACCAAGAGCCCCGCTTAAATATTCGGGAAAATATCGGTAGGGGCTCTGGGTTGGCTACGGTTTAAACATTAAATCTGAAGTGCATGATGTCGCCATCCTGCACAATATAGGTTTTGCCTTCAACGCTTAGTTTACCGGCTTCCTTACACGCGTTTTCGGAACCGTATTTTACAAAGTCTTCGTATTTAATTACTTCTGCGCGGATAAAACCTTTTTCAAAGTCCGTGTGGATTACGCCGGCAGCTTGTGGGGCGGTAAACCCGCGGGTAATGGTCCAGGCGCGTACTTCCTGTACACCGGCAGTAAAATAGGTAGCCAGGTTAAGCAGGTGATAGGCAGCCTTGATGAGCTTGTTTACGCCTGATTCCTGCAGACCCAGGTCGTCCAGAAACATCTGACGTTCCTCATAGCTCTCCAGCTGCGCAATTTCTGATTCTATCTGGGCAGAGATCACCAATACCTCGGCATTCTCATCCTTAACAGCATCTCTAACTTGTTCTACGTAAGCGTTGCCGGTATTTACGGCGCTCTCTTCAACATTACATACATACATTACCGGTTTGGCCGTAAGCAGAAACAGGTCGCTAATGTATTCCTTGTCTTCTTCGGCAACGGCAGCCGTACGGGCAGATTTTCCTGCGAGCAGGTGGTTTTTGTAAACCATCAGCACGTCATAAGCTTTCTTTTGCTCTTTGTCGCCAATCTTTGCGCCTTTTTCAACCTTCTGGATCTTCTTTTCTATTGAATCAAGATCTTTCAGTTGCAGTTCTGTATCAATGATTTCTTTATCGCGTATAGGATCAACAGAACCGTCAACGTGGATTACATTGTCGTTATCAAAACAACGCAATACGTGGATAATGGCGTTAGTTGAACGGATATTGGCCAGGAACTGGTTCCCCAAACCTTCGCCCTTGCTGGCACCTTTTACCAGTCCGGCAATATCTACTATCTCGATGGTGTTAGGCACTACGCGCTGCGGATTAACAAGCTCCGTCAATTTGGTAAGGCGCTCATCCGGTACGGTAATTACACCAACGTTTGGTTCAATTGTACAGAAAGGAAAGTTGGCTGCCTGTGCTTTGGCATTTGATAAACAATTAAAAAGTGTCGACTTACCTACGTTTGGCAAACCTACTATACCACATTGTAAACCCATTATTAGTTGTTAAGTTATCTGTTATTAGTTATTGAGTTAGTATGTTATTGGGTTATTAAGTTACTGGTTACTGAGTTAGTAAGTTATTGGAGTATTAAATATAACTGCTCAATAACTTATTAACTCAATAACTATTTCAAGTAACACAATAACTAAATAACCCAATAACTAACCGTAAAAAATTGTGCAAAGATAACACAAAAAGGTAGCGGTTTTTTGAAAAAATAAACGACTTTTGCGGGCGATAAAAGCAGAATACTAACATGTAAAATTGGAGGCCGGTATATGGAAGAAATGGTTGAGCAAATTGAGTTGCTCCTTGAGCAGGGAGATAACCAAAAACTACAGGATTATCTTAACAACCTTAACATATCGGATGTGGAACATCTGATAGATGAATTTCCTGAACACGGCCCCTTGTTTATGCAAACCCTCGCGCTTAACCGCGCTGTAAATGTTTTTCGTATTCTGGACTTTCCTACCCAGGAACGCATCATCAAAAAATTGCCCGGTCAAAAAATTGCCGAGCTAATCAATGAATTACCGCCCGACGACCGTACTGCACTTTTTAGTGAGATGCATGGCGATACGGTGAAAAATCTCATCCTGCATTTATCACCCGACGACAGAAAAGAGGCCTTGTCACTCCTTGGTTATAAGGAAGACAGTGTTGGCCGTTTGATGACGCCTGATTACATCGCCGTTAAAAGTTCCTGGAATGTAGAACGTGTGCTTACACACATCCGCAGGTATGGTAAGAACTCCGAAACCATTGATGTGATCTATGTGATCGATGATAATGGCGTTTTGTTGGATGATATTCGGATTAGAGAAATTCTTCTTGTTGCGCCGGATACAAAGGTGAGTGACCTGATGGATAACAGGCTGATCGGCTTAAATGTGAACGATCCGCAGGAAGAGGCTATTAACGTGTTCAGGATGAATAATCGGGTGGCTTTGCCGGTTACTGATAACGAGAATATTCTGTTAGGTATTGTTACGGTAGATGACATCTTGTGGATAGCCAACGAAGAATATACCGAAGATATCCAAAAAATTGGTGGTACTGAAGCACTGGATGAGCCTTACCTGGATATGCCGCTCTTTAAGCTGATTAAGAAAAGGGTAGGGTGGTTGATCATTTTATTCCTCAGCGAAATGCTCACGGCTACCGCTATGGGCTTTTTTGAAAATGAAATTGCAAAACAGGTAGTACTGGCGCTGTTTGTTCCGCTCATTATTTCCAGTGGTGGCAACAGCGGTTCGCAAGCCTCTACTTTGATTATACAAGCCATGGCCCTGGGCGAAGTAACCGTGGGCGACTGGTGGCGCGTGATGCGGCGCGAAATTTTTTCGGGCTTAATGCTTGGCGCTACCCTTGGCGTTGTAGGCTTTATGCGTATTTATGCCTGGACATTCTTTTCCAATATTTACGGTGCACACTGGATCTTAATAGGTTTAACGGTAGGTGTGGCGCTTATTGGCGTAGTGCTTTGGGGCTCGTTGGCAGGTTCAATGTTGCCGCTGCTGCTCAAAAAACTGGGTGCCGACCCGGCAACATCTTCCGCACCATTTGTGGCTACCCTGGTAGACGTTACCGGCCTGGTGATTTATTTTTCTATCGCCACCATCATTATGCACGATATTCTGGCGCATTAGAGGGCAGCCCCCTCTAAATCTCCCCCGGTGAGGGCGATTTTAAAATCTTTTCGCAACCACTGGAAAGGATTCAGCGCCGCACAACCGCTTCGAAAGGATGCGAGTACGATAGCGCTATTAAGTGCATTGCATAAATCATTTTTTGGCTCTTGTTGTTATTTATTTTCAGTTAGTTGAAAGAAAATGGATCAGGACACAATAACTCATGATGGTGATCGAGGTGCGCGGCTCTTTATGGATACCCACAGTGGGTATTATTTAAGAGAATCAGGGCGATGGGCTATCTTTCTGAGTGTGGTGGGCTTTGTAATAACGATATTCCTATTTATTTGCGCGATTCTGATGTACGTCTTTGTGCACTCAGCTTATTTTTCGCAATACCAGAGCTATACAAATGGTAAAATAAACGTTGGCTGGTATGCGGTTATACTAATGGTAACATCGATATTTTACTTTATACCCTCGTTGTTCTTATATCAGTTCGGGGTGCGAATAAAAAGAGGAATTGATATTGCAGGACAGGATTTAATAACGCAAGGCTTAAGAAGCCTGAAATCGTTTTTCAGATATTGGGGAATTATAACGATCATCATCATAACGTTCTATGTGATCGTATTTGTGGTGGCTATTCTCGGTGGAATTGGGCTGGTCTCCTTAGGTCAGGGGGCTTAACAGCGGAGTAAAGAAAAAACCCGCCCTAAGGCAGGTTTTTCTAAAGTTTATATTTCGAAAGAAAAATCTTCGTCTGCTGATGCCCTGGCTATTTCAGTAGAGTCGTTCAGTTCGTAGCGTTTTTCTACTACTTCCTGATGATCCTTAATGTATTCGATGGTGCTCTGTAGACCCTCAGCAAATTTTTCAAAATCTTCCTTGTAGAGGAATATTTTATGTTTTACAAAAACACCGTCTTCTAAACGCTTTTTGCTTTCTGTAACGGTGATGTAATAATCATTGGATCTGGTCGCTTTTACATCAAAAAAATAAGTTCTCTTGCCGGCTCTTACTTTTTTGGAGAAAACCTCTTCCCGCTCTCTGTTGTCAAAATCTCCCATTTTTAAAGTGTTGTATTTAGTTTGATTGGCATAAATATAAATAATTTTTCAAACTTAAAATATAAAAATATGTATTGTTAAAAGTTTTTTAAAAATTATCCGGCCTGTATGCCATATTCTTAATGTATTTTATTGTAAATTCTCTTGTTCTTCAAGCAACTGTTTCTCATACAGTTCAAAATAGGCTCCTCTTTGTTCCATTAATGTGTCATGATCGCCTTGTTCTATGATTTCTCCATGATCAAGCACCAAAATTTTGTCGGCATTCTTAATAGTTGAAATACGATGGGCAATAATAATACTCGTTTTGTTGCGCATAATACGCCCCATATTATTTAATATTTCCTCTTCGGTTTTCGTATCCACTGCCGAAAGACAATCATCCAGAATCAGAATTTGCGGTTCCTTAAAGATAGCCCGTGCTATGGAAACGCGCTGTTTCTGGCCGCCTGAGAGGGTAATTCCGCGTTCACCTATCATCGTCTCAAAGCCCTTGTCAAACTCAATAATGTTCTTATAAACCGCCGCATCGCGCGCCGCCTGTTCCACTTTAGGTGTGTTTGTCCTATCTGCACTAAAAGCGATATTATTTCCAATAGTATCAGAAAATAAGAACACTTCCTGCGGAACAAAGCCAACCTTTGAACGGTAATCCTTTAAATTAAGTTGCGTTATTGGCTTGCTGTCAATCAGGATTTCGCCGTTTGTAGTGTCGTACATCCTCATCATCAGGTTAGCAATGGTTGATTTTCCAGAGCCTGTACGGCCAATAATGGCAATCATTTCGCCTGGTTTGGCTTTAAATGAAACTGATTTTAGCGCCTCAATACCTGTATCGGGATAAACAAATGATACATTGTTAAATTCTATTTGTCCGCTTACTGAAACGGGTATATTATTAGGTGATATTATTTCAGGCTGCTGATGTAAAAACTCGTTGATCCGCTTTTGGGAAGCCGCTGCCCGTTGAATCAGCGAGGTAACCCACCCCAATGCCATTACCGGAAACATGAGTTGGTTAAGGTAAACAATAAACTCGGCGATGTTACCGGGCGTAACGGTGCCCTTCATTACTTCCACGCCGCCAACGTAGATAATGATCACGTTGCTCAATCCAACTAACATCAGCATCATGGGATAAAACAGGGCCTGCACCTTTACCAATGCCATGGAATGGGTTTTGTAATTTTCGCTCTCTTCGGCAAAGCTCTTTCTGGCAAAATCTTCCCGTACGTAAGCCTTAATTACGCGGATGCCCGAAAAGTTTTCCTGCACAAAGCTTGACAGGGCAGAGAGCCGCTGCTGGATCTTTTCGCTCCTGAAGTTGATGATATTATTTACATAATAAATAGTGATAGCCAACACCGGCATGGGCAGTATAGAAAATATAGCCAGCCGTACATTGACCGTTAGCATGGCATAGATAACCAGTAAGAACAGCACAATGGTATTAATAGCATACATGATGCCCGGCCCCAGATACATACGTACGCGGCTTACGTCTTCCGTTGCACGGTTCATCAGGTCGCCCGTGTTGTGGCGGCGGTAAAATGCCAGCGAAAGTTCCTGGTAATGGTTGTATACCTCGTTTTTTAAGTCGAACTCAATATGCCTGGACATCAGGATGATGGTCTGTCGCATAAAAAAGAGAAAGAGTCCTCTCAGTAGCGCTAAAACCAGCACAAGCGCTCCAAAAAGCATCAGGCTTGAGCTAAAAACCTGGTAAATCATGTCTTTTCGCTCAAAGCCATCGAAAAGCTGATAGGTGGTAATATTTTGGGTAACCAGGTCAAACGCCACCCTGATCACCTGTGCCGGAAGCACGCCAAATATGTTGGAGATGATAACGAAAAGGATGCCCGGCAGTAACCGCCAGCGGTATTTATAGAAGAATTTGTTTAAATAAGCCAGATCTTTCATTACAGTGCCAAAGTTACGGTATTTAGGTATTGAAAGTTGAGCGCCGATATTTCATGACGACGGTCCTTATAGTTATTTATAAATGCCCTTGTATTGTTGCTATTATGCCATTTTAAAAGGTATTACATATAAATAAGTTTGTTGCGAATAAAAAAACAGCTAATTTTGTCACCATTAATATCGGGCTAATGTCAACTGCTGATCCTCATCCATCTTCTGTTTTTAATTTACTTAGCGCATTTGGCCATCAAAAAGTAGTTTATTGTAACGATGAGGATACTGGTTTAAAAGCTATCATTGCCGTTCATGACACTACATTGGGCCCTGCTTTGGGTGGTACCCGTATGTGGGCTTACCGAACCGAAGCTGACGCGCTGAATGATGTACTAAGATTATCCAAGGCGATGACCTATAAGGCTGCCATATCGGGCCTAAACCTGGGCGGTGGTAAAGCGGTAATCATAGGCGACTCCAGAAAGGAAAAAACGGAAGCACTAATGCGCCGTTTCGGGCGTTTTATTAAAAATCTTAACGGCGAATATATTACTGCTGAAGACGTTGGCACTAATACAAGGGATATGGAATATATCCGTATGGAAACCCAGTATGTAGCCGGTTTGCCGGAAACAATGGGCGGAAGCGGAGATCCTACACCTATAGCCGCGCAAGGGGTTTTTATGGGCATTAAGGCATCCGTTAAAGAGCTTTTTGGTAATGACAGCCTGGCCGGGCGTTCGGTGGTAGTACAGGGGATAGGCCATGTTGGCGAAAATCTGGTGCGACTGTTAAGAGAGGAGAATGTAAAGGTTTACATCAGCGATATTAACGAAGATCAGGTAATACAGGTGGCTAAGAAATATGGCGCGCAGCCGGTTCCTAACAACGGGATCTTTGATCTGCATGCTGATATTTACTCGCCATGTGCATTGGGCGCTACTATTAACAGCAGTACCATTAATCGGCTAAAATGTGCTATAATTGCAGGCTCTGCAAATAATCAGTTGGAGGATGAAACCATTCACGGGCAGATATTGTTGGAGAAGGGAATTTTATTTGCACCTGATTATGTGATTAATGCAGGAGGCGTAATTAACTGTTATTCAGAGCTAATGGGTTTTAGCAAAAAGAGAACTTTGCAGTTAACCGAAAATATTTACAACGCAACACGTAACGTGCTTAAGCTCTCAAAAGCGGAGAATATCCCTACAATTGAGGCAGCTAATAAAATTGCCGAGAAACGTATTGCAGATATCAGGAAAATAAAATCATCATATTAAATAATTAATTTTTACAAAAGGGTTCACCCTAAATCGTTCTTATAAATGTTAAACAGAAGGCACCTACGGGTAAAAGTATTGCAGGCACTGTATGCCTACTACCAATCTGACAAAAAGGATATTAAGCAGCACGAAAAAAACCTGCTTCAGAGCATCGACAAGGTTTTTGAAATGTATATCTGGATGCTATCCCTTATAGCTGAAGTGGCAGATTACGCTTCAAATGATGCAGAAGACCGGGCCAATAAATATTTGCCCACTGCAGAGGACCTCAATGCGAGCCTCAAGATACTGGAAAACCGTTTCCTGGTATCGCTTAAGCAGAATAAAGATTATATAGCTGCGGTAAAAAAATACAAAGTTTCATGGGATTTTGATCCTGAATTGTCAAAGGCGCTGTTTACCATTCTTAAAAATTCACAGGAGTACAAAGACTACCTCCAGAAAACAGACGATACGATCCACTCTGATAAGGACATTATCAAATTCATCTTTAAAAAAGTTATTCTTAAATCTTCGCTCGCCGAGCAGGTGTTTGAAGACAAATTTATTTTCTGGCCCGTTGATAAAGATGTTTTGCAGGCATTGATAGCCAAAACCTTTAAAAACTTTGCCTACGATGAATATGAGAAGAATAAATTGGCTGAGGTAACCGGAAACTGGGTAGAGGACCGGGAGTTTATTATTGACCTGTTCGAGATGGCTATCCGAAATGATGAAGCCTACCAGGAGATGATCAGCGCTAAAACTCAAAACTGGGAGCCGGAGCGTATTGCCATGATGGATACGCTGTTGATGAAGATGGCGATAACTGAATTTATCAACTTTAACTCCATACCTGTAAAGGTTACCATCAATGAGTACCTTGAAATAGCAAAGGAATTTAGTACGCCAAAAAGTAATTCGTTCATAAACGGTATATTAGACAAAATTTTGTTTGAACTAAAAGCCGGGAACAAGATCAGAAAAACCGGCCGCGGACTAATTGAATAATGATGAAAAAGTTATTTCTATGTGTTCTGGCTGCAACTATTTTAGCTGCATGCTCGCAAGGTACAGGGCAAGGCAATGAGCAGTCTGGCGCTGCTAAAACAACAGCGAATAATTCAGCTGCAGCAGTTTCGCCGGCAAGTGCCCCAAAAATGAAATTTGAAAACGAATCGCACGACTTTGGCAAAATAACCCAGGGCGATGTAGTGCATTACGATTTTAAATTCACTAATACCGGTAAGTCGCCGTTAATTATCACTAACGCAACGGCTACCTGTGGCTGCACCACGCCGGAGTATCCGCGTGATCCTATTAAACCGGGCAGTACGGGTGTAATAAAAGTAACTTTTAACAGTGCGGGGAAAAAAGGCCTGCAGGATAAACAAATCACGGTTACAGCAAACACTAATCCGGCTGACAATATGGTACACCTGATTGGTGAAGTAACACTTCCAAAACAGTAAATTTTTAAATATAAACATGACAACAGCTATTTTATTGCAAATGGGCGGCGGAAGCGGAATTGGCGGCTTTTTGCCCATCATTCTGATCATTGTAGTGATGTATTTCTTTATGATACGTCCGCAAATGAAAAAACAAAAAGATACCAAAAAATACATCGACGAGTTAAAGAAAGGCGACCGTGTGGTAACTACCGCGGGTATGCATGGCAAGATAGCTGATATAACAGATGCTTATTTTCTTATAGAGGTTGATAACGGCGTTAAGATACGTTTTGATAAATCAGCAATCTCACTGGATGCTTCAAAGGCTTTGAATGCGCCTTCTGCACCAGCTAAGTCATAATCATGAAATTTAAATGATATATGCCGTTTAGTTTAATTACTGAACGGCATTTTAGTTTAATACTCAAGCAGCAATGGCCATTGTTAAACTGTCAGTTTCTGAGCGGAGGCGATTAACAGCATTTGTTATTTGCCTGGTTTTAGCTGCTGTTGCCTGGCTATTGGCTGCCATGTCTAATAATTATACCTTCACGGTAAAAGAGATCGTAGCTTTTAAGAACGGTCCGGAGCGCAGGGCGTTCCATCCGCTGCAGTCTGATACGGTGGAAGCTAAAATTCAGGGGACAGGATGGGAAATGCTGTTCTCGCGCATGAGTCTGAGCAACAGAAGGATTACGGTCGATATCAGCAGGTTGGAAAATCAGAATTTTATTGCGCTTAACACCCAGCTTAACGAGATCAATAACCGCCGCGAAATTGGCGAACAAGTGCTCGAAATTTCGCCAGACACCCTTTATTTTGATTTCACCAATCGCTCGGTAAAAAGGGTACCGGTAAAAGCGCTGTTGAATGTAAAATACCGCCGACAGTACGGCCTGATGGACGATATTACCATCAAACCAGCCTATGTAACCGTGAGCGGACCAAGTTCCCTTGTTAATAATATAAAGGCTTGGAAAACAGACTCGATAAGCTTTAAAGATGTTTTCGAAACGGTGGATACTCGGGTAAAACTACAGCCGGTGCATGAATCCAATCTGATGGTGTATCCTAAAATGGTTGAAGTGCAGCTTCCGGTAGATGAGTTTACGGAGAAGACTGTGGCGGTGCCGGTAAAACTGATCAATAACCACAACTATTACAACGTAAAGATCTTTCCGCAGAAGGTAAAAGTAACCTTTACCATTTCATTGAGCAGGTACGCAGATACCGACGAGGATTATTTTGAGGCTACTGCCGACCTTGACTTGTGGAAGAATAATGGTTACAGTATGCTGCCAATAAAAATTACGCACCAGCCCGACTATAGTCGTATTGTCAAGGTTGAGCCTGCTAATATTGATTTTATCATCAAAAAATAAATGCTCAAGATTGGTATAACCGGTAATATAGGGAGTGGCAAAACCACTGTTAGCCGCATATTTGGAGTACTGGGCGTACCGGTGTTCTATGCCGATGATGCAGCAAAACAGGTAATGACTGAGGATACCATCTTGATAGACGCTATCAAACAAGCGTTCGGGGCAGCTTCCCATTTTGATGATGGTACGCTAAACCGTAAACATATAGCAGGCATCGTTTTTAATGATCACGAACAGCTTGCGGTACTCAATTCCCTTGTTCATCCCGCTGTATTCAGAGCGTTTGATAACTGGGTGATCAATTATAATTATCTGCCTTATATACTCAAGGAAGCGGCCTTATTGTTTGAGAGCGACTCCTACAAAATGTGCGACTATAATATTGCCGTAACAGCGCCGCTTGATTTGCGAATGGAGCGCGTAACCACACGTGACGACATAACGATGGCCGAAGCACAGAGCCGTAACGCGCGCCAGATGCCGGAGGCTGAAAAAACAAAGCTGGCCGACTTTATTATCAGTAATGATGAAAGTGAGCTGGTAATACCGCAGGTGCTTGCATTACACCAAAAATTTCTTTCTCTATCCAAAGCTTTATGATCCTGGATGATTTTGTGGCCTTTGACGACAAAGGATTATATTGTAAATACGGAAATTTCTATATCGATCCGCAGCAGGCTGTTAAAACGGCAGTGATATCCCACGCCCATGCCGACCATGCCGTGAGCGGTAACCATACCATTTATTGTACTGCCGCAACTGCGGCCTTTATGGAACTGCGTTACGGCAAAAATGCCGGAGATCTATTTAACATGGTTCCCTTTAAGGAGCCATTTACGATAGGCGGCGTAACACTTAAATTTGTGCCTGCGGGGCATATGCTTGGTTCGGCCATGATACTGATGGAGTACCAGGGAACCACTTATCTCTACACCGGCGACTTTAAAGTGCAGGCCGATGAAACGTGTGAGCCGATTGAATGGATACAAGCGGACGTGCTGATCACCGAAAGTACCTTTGCTGATCCTCAGATTAGTCACCCTGATTACGTCGCTGAAATACAGAAACTGAACGGCATCAAAAGTAATATTTTGCTGGGCGCTTATGGTTTAGGCAAAAGTCAGCGGCTGATTAGTCTTATCAATCAATATGCTCCTCAAAAGAAGATATTGGTGCACCATCGTATCATGCCGTTCAATGCTATTTATGAGCAAGCCGGTTTCCATTTGGGTAAATACCAGCTCTATGGCCGTAAGTTGATGAAAACGCAGGATGAATATGTGTACATTGTGCCGCCGTTTACGTTTGATAGCTATTTAAGGGCGGTAGGTGTAAAGCGGCTGTTTGCTTCGGGCTGGAAAAACTTGCAGGTTAATCAGCAAGATACCTTGTTTATCTCAGACCATGCCGACTGGAACGATATATTGATGGCCGTTAAGGAAGTTGAGCCCAAACAGATCTGGACACTGCACGGCGAAGGGATACATTTAAAAAATTATTTTCATAATGATATTTTTGTAAAGATTTTGAAATGACCCTTACAGAGCATATAGATTACTATATCAATGAAGACGGAAATTACGTTTTTACCAGAGAATATCATTTAAAAAGAGGATATTGCTGTAAGAACAAATGTTTACACTGTCCGTGGAATTATGGCAAACCTAAACAGGATAAGCAAACAAAATCAGATAATTGTGATTAGATTTATTTGCTGTCCCTCTATAAAGTTTTAAGTATGGATATTGAAAAAGAAATACAGAGCAATAAGTTTGAGGATAACTACCACAAGGCCGTTGTAAATATTTCTTATACTTCGGGCTGGCTCAATAACCTGTTGCGTTGCCAGTTTGAACGGTATAACCTTACCAGCCAGCAATTTAATATCTTACGTATTTTAAGGGGACAATTCCCCAATCCTGCCACCGTGAACCTGCTCAAGGAACGCATGGTAGATAAGATGTCTGATGCGTCGCGCATCGTAGATCGTCTGGTTCAAAAGGGCCTTGTTTCCCGCTGTACCAACAACAAAGATCGCCGCTCCGTTGATATCCGCATCAGCGAAGAAGGCCTCGGCATCCTTTCCAAAATGGACGATGAGTTTAAAACCAAAGACATACTCAAAGATAATCTCACCGAGGAGGAAGCGGGTTTGTTAAGTGACCTACTTGATAAATTGAGAGGGTGAGATGATGGATTATTGGGGTATGGTAATACTTTATGCTATTCTGGCATTTATCTTATCGCTGCCATTTTGGATATGGCAAGCAATTAAAAGTTATAAAAGAGCTTACAACGGCATCGACCTTGGTGACGATGAAATTAAAACTGCGAAAGTTCGTTTTGTCTTTATGCTGATCTTCAGCATTCTTGCTTTCCTGTTGCTGGTCGCTTGTTTTGTTGTTGTCAATACTATTCATTGCTAACCTAATAGTTCGCTTTATAAAATTACGTCGCTCTTTGCGCGCGATTGCATTGTGCTTAACCTCTTGCGCGCGATTGTATCGCGTGCTTAAACTGGTTTAGCGATTGTATCGCGATTACTTTGACGGGCGATGCAATCGCCCAGCCATGTTAAGCACTCATCGCAGAGGAGCGCAAGATTTCTTTTCGCAATCGCTCTGGGCGGCCCGAGTGATGAATATTACACGGCCTCTGGCCAACCATAAGCTAAAGTGTAAAAAGGGTTTCAGACCATTGGGATAGTTGCCACCCGGCTGGAGCCGAGCGGCTACACAAAGAGGGTTACAACTCAACCCAAAAACCAACAAGCGCCGCGCCCACACCTAATAATACTGCTACAAATTTTCTTAAGTTAAATTTATGATCAGGCCCCGCCTCGAACAGGATAGTGGTTGAGATATGCAAGAAAATCCCGATCACCACGCCCATAATGCGGTTAAAATATTGTTGCAGGTTGCCGATACCCCCGTTACTTAGCGCCTCGCTGAAAAAGAAGCCCGCAGGAGCCATAATAGCAAACAGGGCGATAAAGAGGGTGGTTGCTGTTTTGCTTTGCTTATTGGCCAGTAAAACGGTTCCTAAAGCAAATGACGCTGGAATATGGTGCAAAGCGATACCAAACAGTAGCTGATTCTGATAGCCTTCGGCAAGCGGCATGCCTTCCAGAAAAGCATGCAGGCACAAACTTACCATGATGCCTATGGGGAAGGCTGCGGCGTGTTCATGCACATGCATATGGCCATGCTCAATACCGTCTGAAAATTGTTCCAGCGCGATCTGGAACAGAAAGCCTATCAGGATAAAAACACCCACATAATTATCGTTACCATGATAGGCATCTGGTATCAGGTGCAGTACGGTAATGCCGAACAAGTACGCGCCGCTAAAGGATAGGATAAGCCTTAGCTGCTTATGGTTATCGCCCTTGAATAAAAATACGGCTGTGCCGCCTAAAAATGCGCTAAAAAAGAGAATTAATGTTTTCCAGGCCATAGATAGAATTGAGGTTGCCATTTCCGGTGCGCAAATGCAAATAATGTTCCTACGAGTATGCCAAAAAGCGCTCCGCAAGTAACATCGATAGGGTAGTGCACGCCAACGTAAACCTGGGCAAAGCTAATTATTCCGGCCCACAAAATGGCCCATAACCATATCCATCGCCAGCGCCGGTAAAAAACAAAGCTGAGGAAAATGGCAATGGAGAAGTGATCACTGGCATGGGTAGACGGAAAGCTGAAACCCGTACCACAGGGAACACGGCAAACATCGGTAGGAGCTACGGCGGGATCGCGGCAGGGCCGCACCCTTTTAAACATGCTTTTGATGATGGTTGCGCTGCCATAATCAGCCGCGCCGACGGTTAGGGCCAGCATTACAATGATGATAAGTCCTGCCTTTTTATACTTCCAGATGCAAAATACAACGATAAAAATGTACAGTGGTATCCAGAATTTGGCATTCCGCATCAGGGGCATCAGCCAGTCAAAAAAGGCGTTGCCCATATCATGGTTAATGAAATGGAACAGGTGTCGGTCTAAATTCAGTAAAAAATCAGGCATCAGCTTTTTTGACAAATAAATATTAAACGATCGGCATTTTCGGCGTCGTAAGCATCAAGCTTATAACTGCCGAAACAGGCTTTGACACTAAATCCCGCTGCTCTGAACAACTGGCCGAACTCATCAAAAGTAAATAACCTTACCGACTCCTTAAAGTGGTAATGTGTTTCATCATCAAAATCTATCAGTTTAATCACCCTATTGCCCGTAATGGTCTTTTCTAAATGAAAGGTAATATCACCGATTGTCTTTGTATCCGTGTGGAGAATGTTTTTGATTACCTTGTTGCTGTTGAAATAATCGAGAACCAGCAAGCCGCCGGGTTTAATGGCTGCATGGAACGACAGAAGGGCTTTTAAATGTTCCTCTTCTTCCTCAAAATAACCAAAACTGGTAAAAAGGTTAATTGCCACATCAAAATAATTGTTGTAAAAGAGGCGGCGCATATCATGCACAAAAAAGTGAAGCTTTTCATTTTCAAATTGCCGGGCAAAGGCAATATTGGCAATAGAAAGATCGATGCCGGTAACCTCAAAGCCCCTTTTGTTAAGGTACACAGCGTGTCTGCCGCGACCGCAGGCTATGTCCAGCAGGCGCGCGTCAGGTGTAAGATTAAGGTATCCTATCAGGTTGTTGATGAACCGTTCTGCTTCCTCAATGTTACGTTGTTGGTAAAGGATATGATAAAAAGGCGAGTTAAACCAGTTTTGGAACCAATGTTGAGGCATATAGTTGAAAGCGGTGATCAAATATAGTTAATAAATTGATGGTTAAAACAGTACGTTTTTTTAACTTGCCTGTCAGTGTTTATTTTTATTTTTGCGGGCAAACTATTTGAATTTTGGCACTTATAAAATCTATCTCTGGAATTAGGGGAACCATAGGCGGTTCTGCAGGCGATGGTTTAACACCATTGGATATTGTAAAGTTTACCTCAGCTTTTGGTAGCTGGGCCGTAAAGAAAACAGGTCTCAAAAAGATCGTGCTCGGTCGTGATGCCCGTATTTCTGGCAGCATGGTTAATAATCTTGTGGTGGGTACTTTACAGGGACTTGGGATCGATGTAGTCGATCTGGGCCTGTCAACCACGCCAACGGTTGAGGTGGCTGTGCCGGTCGAGCAAGCTGCAGGTGGCATTATCTTAACAGCCAGCCATAACCCTAAACAGTGGAACGCACTTAAACTACTGAATGACAAAGGTGAATTTATAAGCGATACCGATGGCAAGGAAGTGCTCGAAATGGCCGAAAACAGCGACTTTAAATATGCAGATGTCAATGACCTGGGTACCGTTACCTATGACGATAGCTATCTGCAAAAGCATATAGATATGGTTCTGGCTCTGCCCTTGGTAGATAAAGACGCCATTGCCAAAGCCAATTTCAGCGTTGTTATAGATTGTGTTAATTCAACGGGCGGTATCTTTGTACCTGCGTTGCTTAAAGCACTTGGTGTAAAAACCGTTCATAAGCTCTTCTGCGAGCCGGACGGCAAGTTTCCGCATAATCCGGAACCGCTGCCCGAGAATCTCATCGAGCTTTCAAGAGAAGTGGTCAATAAAAAAGCCAGCCTCGGTATAGCTGTTGACCCAGACGTTGATCGCCTGTGTTTTGTTAACGAAGATGGCAGCATGTTCGGCGAGGAATACACCTTAGTTGCCGTAGCCGATTATGTGTTGAAGAACAAAAAAGGAAATACCGTTTCCAACCTGTCATCAACCCGCGCCCTGCGCGATGTTACCGAAAAGACGGGCGGCGCTTACAACGCTGCTGCAGTAGGCGAGGTGAACGTGGTAAACAAGATGAAAGAAACTGACGCGGTAATAGGCGGAGAAGGCAACGGCGGTGTAATTTATCCGGAATTACACTATGGCAGGGATGCGTTGGTGGGTATCGCTTTATTCCTTACCCATCTGGCTAAATTCGGTAAATCAGTATCTGTTTTGAGAAGTACTTACCCTAACTACTGCATCTCCAAAAATAAGATCACCTTAACGCCGGAGATGGACATAGACGCTTTGCTGCAAAAGGTAGAAGAGAAATACAGTAAGCAGCCGCACAGCACTATAGATGGCTTAAAAATTGAGTTTGATACCGAGTGGGTACACCTGAGAAGGTCAAACACCGAACCGATCATCCGCATATATTCCGAAGGCAACTCCGAAACCATCGCAAACAATCTGGCGAACAAAATTATCGCAGACATAAAAGATATATTGCATTTAAAGGACTAATAGTCAATGAGTGAATTAGTGAATGAGTGAGTGAATGAATTGACTGTTTTTGTACATTTATTGCATGAGTGCAAATGACAGTAAAACCGATTTCGTAGAAAGCTTTAAAAGGCGTACAAAGCAATTTGTTATAGATAATATCCGTTTATATAGAACGCTTCCCAAAACAGAGGAGGCACGGATAGTAGGCCGCCAGCTTTTAAGATCATCATCATCGGTAGGATCAAATTACAGAGCAGCTTGTCGCGCCAGATCAGAAGCGGAATTTTATGCCAAAATATCAATAGTGGTAGAGGAGGCAGATGAGAGCTTGTTTTGGATGGAAATTTTAACCGAAGCGGAGATAACGCAATCGGCACAAGTAAGCCAACTGATGATTGAAGCGCAGGAAATTTTAAAGGTAATGGCGAAAGCCCGCAAGACTGTATCAAACAACAAGGATAAAGAATAAAAAATTATTCACTCACTCAATCATTCTCTCATTCAAAACTAAAACACCAGAATGAAAAGATTATTCATTCAATCAGTCATTCTCTCATTTAAAACTAAAACACCAGAATGAAAAGATTATTCATTCAATCAGTCATTCTCTCATTTAAAACTAAAACACCAGAATGAAAAGATTATTCATTCAATTACTCATTCTCTCATTCAATAATTAAATTCAAACCATGCGCGTTTACTTTGACAATGCTGCTACTACTCCATTAGATCCCGAAGTGATGAAGGAAATGTATAGGGTGATGGAAAGCCAGTATGGCAATCCGTCGTCTATCCATGCCCATGGCCGGGAGGCGAGAGCGTTGATCGAAAAGGCGCGTAAAACGGTTGCAAATTTGCTGCATACCTCGCCAGCGGAGTTGTTTTTTACTTCCGGTGGTACGGAGGCTGATAATACGGCCCTTAGATGCGGTATCATAGACAATGGCATTAAGCACGCTATCACCAGCAGAATTGAACATCATGCGGTGATCCATACGCTGGAGGCGATGGAAAAAGCGGGTTTAATTGTGCTCAGTTTTGTTGATGTTGACGAAAAAGGCAACGTAGATCATGCTCACCTCGAAAAATTACTGAAGGAAAATGAGCGCAGTTTTGTTTCCTTGATGCATGCTAACAACGAAATTGGCACCCTGACTGATATTGAGGCCATAGGAGAACTTTGCGCGCAGTATGATGCCATTTTTCATAGCGACACCGTGCAAACGGTCGGTCACTATAAGCACGACCTCAGTAAGCTTAAACTGCATTTCATGACCTGTGCAGCGCATAAATTTCATGGCCCAAAAGGAGTGGGCTTTCTGCATATTAACCATAAATTAAAGATCAATCCACTCATCTACGGCGGCTCACAGGAGCGCAATATGCGCGGCGGTACAGAAAACGTGTACGGCATCGCTGGCCTCGCCAAAGCGCTTGAAATTGCTTATGCCCACATGGATGAGCATCAGCAGCATATTCAGCAACTGAAATTCCGTATGATGGACATGCTCAAAGAGCAGGTTCCGGGTGTGCACTTTAACGGAGAAACCGATCCCGCAAAAAGTCTTTATACGGTACTCAACGTTTCATTCCCAGAGATGGATATGGCAGATATGTTGCTTTTTAATCTCGATATCGCCGGCATTTCGGCATCAGGTGGAAGTGCATGCAGCTCGGGTACCAATATTGGTTCCCACGTTTTAACTGGTATAGGAGCCAACCCTAACCGGCCCGCTGTAAGGTTTTCGTTTTCCAAATATAATACGATGGAAGAGGTTGATTATGTGGTGGCCAAGGTGCGCGATATTTGCGCAGTAAACGTCTAATTTTAAACCTAATATTTCGCGAAAACTTCCCCGGTTTTTGTCTCGCTAAGGAAAACAATAGCATCCTTACAGGCGTTTTATTATTATAACTAAAAATTAAACTCCTATGACGACGCTAAGAGAAGAAACCTGGCAAGGTCAGGTCAATCCGTTTAGAACAGACGAGATCAATCACTATAAATATTCCACTACCACCAACACCATAGACCCCGACGACGACGATTTTGATGAAGACGACGATGAGGATCTGGACTATGACGACGACCTCGGTGTCGACACGCCTTCACCTGGTTTTGAGGAAGATTTAGATGATCTGGATGAAGATGATGTTGACGAAGATGACGAGGACGATGATTATGATGTGAGTGCCGAAGATGATACGGTAAGTGAGGATCCAAAACCAGAAGATGTGCCTTCTGATCCAGGTACTACGAATGGCGAAACGCCAGAACAGCAGAAAGAAGATGACGAGAACCTGGAATATCCTCACGAATCTGAGGTAGAAAACCAACGCGACGGTGGTGATGCTGAATCTGCCTCATACAGTGAGCAGAACGATGTTACCCCTCCCGAAAAACATGACATTCCGGGCGTAGGTCCTGATAAGGCAAATTTTGAAAAACGGCCTTACGGGCGTACAACCGGCCGTATGACCGAACATGAACCCGGTACAGAAGGTATATAATCAGTATAACAGGTGTATAAAAACAAACGGCCCCAATTTCGGGGCCGTTTGTTTTAGTTATTCATCATCCGCAGAAATGAGGAAAGCTTTTCTTTCATCTCGCGCCGGTCAACAATAAAATCAAGAAATCCGTGTTCCTGCAAAAACTCTGCAGTCTGGAAACCTTTAGGTAAATCTTTTTTGATGGTTTCTTTAATAACGCGCGGACCAGCGAAGCCTATTAAAGCCCCCGGTTCGGCAATATTAATATCGCCCAGCATCGCATAAGAAGCCGTTACGCCGCCCGTAGTGGGGTCTGTCAGCAAGGAAATATAAGGTACTCTTGCCTGGCTCAATAAGGCCAGCTTAGCCGATGTTTTAGCCATTTGCATAAGCGAAAATGCAGCCTCCATCATACGCGCACCACCTGATTTGGATATCATCAGGAAAGGTATCTTATGTTCAATGGAGTAGTCTATTGATCTTGCAATTTTTTCACCCACTACAGAGCCCATGGAGCCGCCTATAAAGTTAAAATCCATACAGGCAATAACAAGATCCTGCCCGTCTATCTTACCAACGGCAGAACGTATAGCATCCTTAAGTCCTGTTTTAGCGGTAGTTTCCTTTAGCCGGTCAACATATTTTTTGGTGTCCACAAAATGCAGCGGATCACCTGATACCATGTTGGGGTTAAGCTCGGTAAACTCGTTGTTGTCAAATAGGACAGAGAAATATTCTTTTGAACCAATGCGCAGATGGTAGCCGCAATAGTGGCATACGTACTGGTTTTCAACCTGTTCTGAGTAGTGAAGTGGCTTTTTACAATTCGGGCATTTGTTCCAGATCCCGTCTGGTGCCTCTTTTTTTTCCTGGGTAGTAGTTATTATTCCTTTTGATTCACGTTTAAACCACGCCATTGTAAAACCTTTCTAAAAACGAAATTAGACTGCAAAGAAACAAAAAATTAAATAAGTAATTGTTTGCTTTCATATGTTTTATGCCACAAGGGTTAAAATCAACGTGTTAAAGGATAAAGTATCATAATTATTGGCGATTTTTCAGTTTACTAATCAATATTTTTATAACTTCGGGCGCCAAATATCAAGTCAATGGATTTAAAAAATTACAAAGGAGTTCTGCATGGTGACCAGGTGCAGGAACTTTTTGAAGTTGCAAAGAAACATCAGTTTGCGCTGCCTGCTGTAAACGTAATAGGAACTAACACTATTAACGCAGTTATGGAGACAGCAAAAGCTGTTAACTCGCCGGTTATTATTCAATTATCAAACGGCGGCGCGCAATTCTATGCTGGTAAATCTTTAGATAATTCAAAATTACAAGCCTGCATTTTAGGTGCAGTTTCAGCAGCAAAGCACGTTCATTTGCTGGCTGAGCACTACGGTGTTGCTGTGATTTTACATACCGACCATGCTGCTAAGAAGTTGCTGCCATGGATCGACGGATTATTATCATACGGAGAGAAACATTTTGAAGAAACCGGCAAGCCGTTGTTCTCTTCGCACATGCTCGACCTTTCTGAAGAGCCTCTTCATGAAAATATCGAAATCTCTGCCAAATACCTTGAGCGCATGAAAAAGCTCGGTATGACCCTTGAGATCGAACTGGGTGTAACCGGCGGCGAGGAAGATGGTGTAGATAACACCGACGTGGATAGCTCTCGTTTATACACTCAGCCTGAAGACGTAGCCTATTCTTATGAAGAGCTTTCTAAAGTAAGTCATCGTTTCACTGTAGCTGCTGCTTTCGGTAACGTACACGGTGTTTACAAACCAGGTAATGTGAAGCTTCAGCCGGTAATTCTGCATAACTCTCAGGAGTATGTTAAACAGAAATTTAACCTTACTGCCGAAAAGCCAATCAACTTTGTGTTCCACGGTGGTTCTGGTTCAAGCCAGGAAGAAATCCGCGAGGCTATCTCTTACGGCGCCATTAAAATGAATATCGATACCGATATGCAGTGGGCTTTCTGGGAAGGTATTAAGGATTACTACAAATCAAAAGAAGGTTATCTTCAATCACAGATTGGTAATCCGGAAGGTGAAGATTCACCAAACAAGAAGTATTACGATCCCCGCGTGTGGTTACGTAAAGGCGAAGACACGTTTGTTAAGCGCTTAACACAAGCTTTTGCAGACCTTAACTGCCTTGATGTAAACAATAAGCTGTAATATTTGCTTATTATAGGTGAGAGCGTCAATACGATGATTCGTATTGACGCTTTTCATTTAGAGCATTATTTACAGTAACGTTATGGCAAAAAAACCAAATCTATTTGAGCAGTTCTCAAACTGGGCCACCAATGCCACGGGCAGTTCTGCAGCCTTTATTCTGGCAATGATCGTGATCATAGTTTGGGGAGTAACCGGCCCTATATTTCGCTATTCTGATACCTGGCAGCTGGTAATTAATACCGGAACTACCATTGTTACCTTTCTGATGGTATTTCTGATTCAGAAATCTCAGAATAAAGACTCAAAAGCAGTACATCTTAAACTGAACGAACTTGTGGCCGCTCTTGAAGGAGCCAGTAACCGCATGGTTAATATTGAAGACCTGACGGAGGAAGAACTTGAGCAAATCCGTAAGTTTTATGTGGAACTGTCGCAGTTGGCCAAAAAGGAAAACAACCTGGGTTGTACGCACACTATTGACGCTGCTTATGATAACAATAGCAAAAAGTTAGAAAGAATGAGATTATTTACGCAAAGATTAAATGAGCTCAAAAATAAAAATAAAGAAGGTAACGAATAAGGCGGATCTGCAGAAAGTATTTGCCATAAGGGAAGAAGTATTCATTGGCGAACAAAGCTGCCCTCCCGAAGAGGAATGGGAATTTGAAGACGAATCGATACATTTTTTAGCTACGGTAGATGAACAGCCTGCTGGTGCTACGCGTTGGCGTAAAACAGATAACGGCTATAAGCTGGAGCGTTTTTCGGTGCTTCAGCACTTTAGAGGCAGGGGAGTTGCGCAGGCTTTGGTTCAGGCAGTTTTAGATGACCTGCCTACCGATGCCAATTATATTTATCTGAATGGCCAGGTACAGGCTATGCGTTTGTACCAAAAATTCGGCTTTGAGAAAACCGGTCCTGAATTTATGGAGGCAGGGATCAGGCACTACAGAATGGTGAAGCGTTAATGGGTTCAGTGAAATACACGCGACGAAAAATCGAAAGCATCCCTGAAGTTTTCCATGTCTATAACTGTATTGATCCCATTAGTCGTTAAAAAGCCTATAAGCGCTTCTGTAGCGATATTTCCGGTCAGTTCGTCCGTGGCCATGGGGCAGCCGCCAAATCCCTTTATAGCGGTGTCAAAATGCCTGCATCCGCTTTGGTAAGCTGCCGCTATTTTTGCTGCGGCCGTGTCAGGTGTGGCGTGTAAATGTATGCCAAAATCAATATCGCTAAAGTTATTGACCAGTTGCGGATAGAGCTGCGTTATTTGTTCCGGCTGGGCAATGCCTATCGTGTCAGCCAAAGCAATATGCTTTACGCCGATCGCTTCCAGCTTTTCTGTCCATTCTTCTATAACTTCCGGACTCCAATAGTCCTTGTATGGATTGCCAAAGCCCATGGAAAGATAAACCAATAGTTTTTTGTTCCGCTCGTAGCATAAGGCGTTAATCTGTTTCACCGTTTCAAACGCTGCTGGCTGATTCATATTGGTATTGCGTAATTGGAAGGTCTCAGAAACAGAAAAAGGATAGCCGAGGTACGTAATAGCTTCATGGTGTGAAGCATCAACAGCGCCCCTGTAATTAGCTATAATGGCAAGTAATTTTGATGAGGTGTTGTCTAAGTCCAGTAGGCTAAGAACTTCGGCTGTATCTCGCATCTGCGGAATAGCCTTTGGAGATACAAAGCTGCCAAAGTCGATCGTATTAAAACCAACTTTTAGCAGCTTGTTGATATACTCGGCTTTTAACGCCGTAGGTATAAAATCAGAAAGCCCCTGCATGGCATCGCGGGGGCATTCTGTTATTTTTACTTGTTGATTATCCAGATCAGGCATCGCTTTTTGGAAGATTACTTGCCTCCTGTACAGGCATCGCTTCACGTACAAAACGCCGAATAATTAAACGTGTGCCACCGTTGTAATTCATGTAGCTGGCTACCCAGTTTACAAATACAATTACCCGGTTACGACCGCCCATCAGTGAGATCAAGTGCACAAACATCCATACCAGCCATGCAAAGAACCCCTGGAATTTGATTTTACCCAAATCGGCTACCGCTTTGTTGCGGCCTATTGTTGCCAGTGAGCCTTTGTCGTTGTATTTAAATACGTCCAACGCTTCGCTGCGCAAAAGGTGTTTGATGTTAATCGCCACATGCTGGCCTTGCTGAATAGCTACCTGGGCAACGCCAGGATGGCCCTTAGGAGTCTCTTCACTGATCATTGCCGCAACGTCGCCTATGGCAAATATGTTATTGAAGCCGTCAATCTGACAATAGGTATTGGTTTTGATGCGGTTTCCCCGAAGTACAATGTCTTTTGAAAGACCCTCAGGAACAACGCCCATTACCCCGGCAGACCAGATCACATTTTTAGTGGCAATAGTGCGGCCGTCTTCAAACTTAATGGTGTTACCATCATAAGTCTGAACTTTTACATTCAGCTGTACATCAACTCCCATGGAAATGAGGAAGTCCTTGGCCTTATTGGATGCCTCTTCAGACATCGGACCCAATACCTTCGGCAGGAAGTCAACCAGGTAAACCTTCATATCTTCCTTACGCAGCTCAGGATAGTCGCGGTCAAGTACGTGGTTTCTCAGCTCGGCCAATGCGCCCGCCAGCTCAACACCGGTAGGACCGGCTCCAACCAGTACAAAGGTTAAATAAGCGCTTCTTTCCTCCTGTGTTTTTGCCAGAATGGCTTCTTCAAAGTTTTGAAGCATTAAGTAGCGCAGATTTAACGCCTCCGGAATACTTTTCATCGGCATTGCATAGTGCTCAATCTCTTTATTCCCAAAAAAGTTGGTTGTTGAGCCGGTTGCAATAACCAGGTAATCGTATTCTATCTCACCAATAGTGGTATCAACCGAATTTTTTTCAGGGTTTATTTTGGTTACTTCCGCAATGCGGAAACGGAAATTTTTTTGTCCGTCAAAATTCTTCCTTAATGAAAAAGCAATAGACTCGGCCTCCAGACTGCCTGTGGCTACCTGGTAAAGTAAAGGTTGAAAGGTGTTGTAATTGTGCTTGTCTAACATTAAAACTTCCACCGGTTGATCAGCAAGATGCTTGGCTACCTGTATACCGCCAAAGCCTCCGCCGATAATCACTACGCGGGGAAATTTTTTATCGGTTGCATTCATATGCTTCTTTTAAGTTGATGTATGTGAGAGACGTAGTTTGATATATAACAAAAAAGGCCCCAAATGTTCTTTGGGGCCTTTTAAAAAGTTATTCCTTGTTACTTAAGGTCTTTTTTCCCAAAGTCGATGATAACTGGAGTTGCCACGCAGATTGACGAGTAGGTACCGAAGCACACACCAATCAATAATGCAAAGGAGAAACCACGGATAACATCGCCACCAAAGATAAACAATACAACCAATACAAAGACTACCGTTAAAGCGGTAATAATGGTACGGCTTAAAGTACTGTTAATGGCTTGGTTAATAACCACTTTTGTATCGTCGCCTTTTGACCTGTGTGATGTTAAGAACTCACGGATACGGTCAAATACAACCACGGTATCGTTGATAGAGTAACCAATTACGGTAAGGATAGCCGCGATAAAGTTCTGGTCAATATCCAGTGAGAACGGTAGAACGTCTTTAAATATAGAGAAGAACGAAAGTACCAGCAGGGCATCGTGGGCAGTTGCGATCATCGCACCCAAGCTGAACTGCCACATACGGAAACGGATGAGGATGTAGCCTGAAATGATGATGATAGCTGCAATTACCGTCCAAATTGCTGATTTCTTCAAATCACTTGCAATGGTGGGACCTACCTTTTGCGAGCTCATGATTTGGAATTTAGGAGAAACCTTTTCCAAACCTTTGCTCAACGTTGACTGTACTTTTGTCTCTGCGTTGTTAGAGTTATCCTGGATAAGGTAGTTGGTAGTGATACGGAACTGATTGTTACCATTACCAAAGGTTTTTACCTCAAATTTACCTTCGCCCAAAGTTGTATTTAGTGCGTCGCGTACGTTCTGGCTTGACGTTTCCTGATCGTATCTTACAATGTAAGTACGGCCACCTTCAAAGTCAACACCGTAGTTAAAACCGCGGGTAACCATTGAGATGATACCGATGATGATGAAGATACCAGAGAATGCATAGAACTTAAAGCGGTTCTTAACAAACGCGTAATTGGCATTTTTGAAGGTATGTGAGCTCCATGGGTTAGAGAATTTGATATCCATACCTTTTTCAAGCATCCACTCAAAAATAAGGCGTGAGATCAACAATGAACAGAACAATGAAGTTACGATACCGATCATCAACGTAGTAGCAAAACCTTGTACCGGGCCAGATCCAAAGATGTAAAGGATCAAACCTGTAAGGAATGTACTGATGTTAGAGTCGAGGATTGATGGTAACGCATGGTGGAAGCCTTCGTTTATCGCTATGCGCAATGATTTGCCCAGCGCCATTTCTTCCCGCACCCGTTCGTAAATTAACACGTTGGCATCCACCGAGACACCGAGGATCAATACGATACCGGCTACACCTGGCAGGGTTAACACGGCCCCAAGGCTGGTTAATACACCCATCAGGAAGAATACGTTTACAAACACGGCAACTACTGCAACGGTACCAGCACGGTTATAGTAAGCCACCATGAAGATCAATACTACCGCTAAACCAACCAGACATGAAGCCAGACCGTGGTTAATAGCTTCCTGACCTAATGAAGGACCTACAACGTCTTCTGCAACAATTTTAGCAGGTGCAGGTAAACGGCCAGCTTTTAAGATGTTGGCCAAATCCTGAGTTTCCTGCTGGGTAAAGTTACCAGAGATAGATGAGCTACCACCGGCAATTTCGCCGCTTACGCGAGGGGCAGAAACTACGTTTTCGTCAAGAACGATAGCAATTGAACGGTTATCCTTCTCGTCATTAACGTTTCCGGCTGCAGCAGCGGTAATATCACGCCATTTGGCCGCACCTTCGGAGTTCATTTCCATGCGCACTTCCCAGCCGCCTTTTTGCTGATCAACGTCGCTTGCAGCGTCGGTGATCACATCGCCTGTTAATACAGGGCCGTTAGTTGGGCCGGCAAGCTTGATGGCATATAATTCAAATACTTTAGTTTTTTCGATAGGTTTTACACCCCACAAAAGTTTTAAGTTTTGCGGAAGGATGGCTTTTACCTCAGGAGTTTGCAGCATTCTGTCAATTTTGGCAGTGTCTTTTAATGCTGCACGGCCTACAACCGGACCCGGACCGTATTCGGCCTGTCCGTTAGCACCCTGATAAATTGAAGGGGCTAAAACAGCAAACAATGGGTTTTGATTAGCAGCCTGTGCTTTGCCTAAACTTGAAGTGTCTTTTGACGCACTCTTCTCCACTTTGCTCAGCAGGGAGCCTTTGGTGGTATCTTTACCAGCATTGCCTTTAACCTTGCTCAGCAGGGAACCGCCTTTGGCAGTATCAGCTTTGGCAGCAGTAGTAGCTGTCGCTTTGGTTGAGTCTTTACTTGCTACTTTATTTTTAGCCGCTAAAACGCTGTTGATATTTTGCAGGATAGGGAAGGCTTCCTGATTCTCGTAAGTTTCATAAAACTCGAGTTTAGCCGATCCTTGTAACAGTTTACGAACGCGTTCCTGATCGCTTTCAGAAACACCCGGTAACTCGATAAGGATACGGTTAGTGCCTTTCTGCAACTGAATGTTAGGAGAGGTAACACCAAACTTGTCGATACGAGTGCTCAGAATGTTGAAAGACTGAAGAACGGCCGTGTTAGCTTGTTCGTTCAAAAAAGTTTCAACTTCGCTGTCAGAAGAGTTAAACTTAATGTGCTCCTGGTTTTCTTTGGTAGCAAAAATAGGAGCAAGTTTACCGTCTGGGTTGATGGCTTTAAACTCACGGATAAACAACGTAATGAAGTTGTCCGGGCTGGTTTGAGCATCAGCATTGGCTTTAGCCAGGGCCTTGTTAAATGCAGGATCCTGATTGTTGTCTGAAAGTGTTTTGATCAGATCAGACAATGAGATCTGCATAGTAACGTTCATACCACCTTTTAAGTCGAGACCTAAGGCCAGTGCACGTTCTTTACAGTACTGATACGTGTGTTTAAAGACCGGGTAAACCGGCTGATTGGAAACTGAATCGAGGTAAGCTCTTTCTTTGTCTGCGTTACCTTTCGCATATTCTCTGGCGTCTTTCTCAACTTTGTACGTTACCCACGTAAAAGAAAGCTGATACAAACACACAAGAGCCAGTAATACGGCGAAAAACTTAATAACCCCTTTACCTTGCATTGTGTTATAATAGTATATAATTAATTATTTATAAGCTTTTTAAACAAGACGGCAAATCTAATAAAATTTCGGAACCATGAAATTTTTAATTGAAACAAAATAAAGACGTGTGTTGTTACCGCCGCTCAAGGGTTATAAAGCTGTAGGGAAGGCTGTTTTTCTCGTCGGGCTCATGCTCTTCAACGCTTGTCTGAACCCATTCTTCAGGGTTTAAAGTTGGGAAGAACGCGTCTGCTTCAAATTCCTTTTTTACGATAGTGAGGTAAACGCGGTTAGTAAGCGGAAGGGCGAGTTTATAGATTTCGGCCCCGCCAACAATAAACACTTCCTTTTCATCGGCACATAGCGCCAGTGCTGCTTCTACCGAATTGACAACCTCGCATCCTTCAATCTGTATAGCCTGCCTTGTAACCACAATATTGCGGCGTCTGGGCAGCGGCCTACCTATAGAGTCGAACGTTTTACGACCCATAATAACAGTATGACCCGACGTAATATCTTTAAAGTGCTTTAAATCCGAGGGGAGATGCCAGAGTAATTGGTTGTGTTTGCCAATGGCATTATTAAGAGCAGTTGCAACGACGGCGGAAACGATGGGTTGGTTCATTGGTTCAATAGTTCAATTGTTCAATTGTTCAATTGTTCATTGGGTTTACGATCACGTGCTAATTAGACTGATTTTTTCCGATAAACTTAATGTAACCGTTGAGCTTTGCATGAATAGTTTGGAGTTTCTCAAATAACTGGTTGTACCGGGTTTCGTTAATCAGATTCCTTTTTAAGGCTTTCTTTAACCAGCCTTTTGTTTCTATAATAGATCCTCTGCTGAAATAACAGAAATTGCGGTTTTCTTTATAATGATATCTGCCGTATCCTTCGGCAATATTAGCGCTAATGGAATCCGATGACCTCACAACCTGCTTCCCTATCGTGTCTTTGGCAAAATAATCCCAGTTTATTACTTCAAACCAAATTTCATCGCTAAACTGTTCAGCCAGCTGATAAACTTCAAGGTCTTCCAAATTGTGGTAGCTCATCCCAAGGTTAGGTTATGTATATAAGTTGAGTTAATTACGGTGCCAGGCATTATTAATATCGGTTCGGATACACTGCATGCTCACTCGGCCAAGAACAATTGAACTGATGAACAATTAAGCCAATGAACAATTGAACTATTGAACCAATGAACAACTGAACTAATGAACAATTAAACCGCCACCGCTCCCTTAATATGCGGCCATGGGTCATAATTCTCCAGGGTGAAATCTTCGTATTTAAAAGAAAATATGTCTTTCACATCAGGGTTGATCTTCATCGTTGGCAGTGGGCGTGGTTCCCGGCTTAGCTGAAGTTGAGCCTGCTCAATGTGGTTATTATAAAGGTGTGCATCACCAAAGGTATGGATGAAGTCGCCTAAATCGAGGTCGCATACCTGAGCAACCATCATGGTAAGCAGGGCATAAGATGCTATGTTAAAAGGTACGCCCAAAAATATATCCGCACTACGCTGATACAACTGACATGACAGCTTGCCCTTCAATTCCCCCTTTAGTGGGTTAGGGGGCTCCACATAAAACTGGAACAACGAGTGGCAGGGCGGCAATGCCATCTGGTCAACATCGGCTACGTTCCAGGCAGATACCATAATGCGTCTCGAGTCGGGGTTAGTCTTGAGCGTTTTGATTACCTGGCTGATCTGGTCAATGTGCCTTCCGTCAGGCGTTGGCCATGAGCGCCACTGATAGCCATACACGGGGCCCAGGTTGCCCCCGGCGTCGGCCCATTCATCCCATATCCTTACGCCATTATCTTTAAGGTATTTGATGTTGGTATCGCCACTCAAAAACCATATCAGTTCATGGATGATGGATTTAAGGTGCAGTTTCTTGGTGGTAACAAGCGGAAAACCTTCTTTAAGGTTAAAACGCATCTGGTAACCAAATACGCTGATGGTGCCTGTGCCGGTACGGTCGTGCTTTTGAGCGCCGTTATCCAGTACATGCTGCATCAGATCGAGATATTGTTTCATTGACTAAAAACTTCTTTATGGTAACGGCCAGTACAATGGCTTTAATATACAAAGAAAAAGAAACTATTTTTGCCGTCCTATAGTTGTTCAAAACTGTTAAAACTATTAACAATTGCATGATCAGTTTCCCGCACGCCAAAATTAATATCGGCCTTAACATTACGGAGCGTCGTCCGGATGGATACCATAACCTCGAAACTGTTTTCTATCCTATAAAGATCAATGACGTGCTGGAGATTATAGAAAGCGACGAGCTGAGCTTTCAATCCTCTGGAATCCATATTCCGGGAGAGGCCACCGATAACCTTTGTATAAAGGCCTACCAACTGGTTAGGCAGGATCACGACTTGCCCGCGGTAAAGATTCATTTGCATAAGCATATTCCAATAGGAGCAGGGTTGGGCGGAGGATCGGCAGATGCGGCATTTCTGATCAAGCTATTGAATCAAAAATTTAAGTTGAACCTAACGGCCGATGTAATGGAAGATTACGCGCGACAGCTCGGCGCCGATTGCGCTTTCTTTATTAAAGGTAAGCCAACTTTTGCTTTTGACAAGGGCGACCGCTTTGAGGAAGTGTCGCTTGATCTTTCGGCTTATTATATTGCGTTGGTGATGCCGCCGGTGCACGTGTCAACAGCTGAAGCTTATAGAGGCGTTAAGCCGGCTAAAGCCGATGTATCATTAAAGGAGCTAATTCAGCTTCCTATTACTGAATGGGCCGGGCAGATTAAGAATGATTTTGAAGCTTCGGTTTTTGCGGCTCATCCCGAAATTAAGGACGTTAAAGAAAAATTATATGAAGCCGGAGCTTTATATGCCAGTATGAGCGGAAGTGGCGCATCTGTATTTGGCATTTTTGAAAAAGCTCCGGCGTTGAAACAGCTTGAAGAGCGGAACCGGGTGTTCTATAGTATTTAAAGACCCGCGTCGTCTGTTACCCCGCGACTAATGGCTTCAACCCAGTCGCGATCGCCCCATCCTTTGGCCACAGCTGAGAGCATGCGGTTGTGAATGAGCGACACCAGCGGCATAGGCGTTTCGCTTAGCTGCGAAAGCTGAAATGCCAGTCGGGCATCCTTATAGCCGAGCTTCGCCTTAAAGCCTACCGGCTCATACTGTTTTTGTGCGATCAGCTTGCCGTAATTCTTAAATATAGGCGCGCTGAAAAGGGTAGAGCTCAAGAACTCACTCACGGCGTTTCTGTCAACGTTATATTTTTCGGCAAGGGTATACGCTTCTGACATTAGCTCAAGCGAAGCAAGGATCATGAAGTTGCCGGTGAGCTTTACCACGTTGGCTGCCCTTACGTCTTCACCAAAATCAATTACACCCTGGCCAATGGTTTCTAATATCGGTTTGGCTAAATCTTTTATGGCGCGTTGACCGGAAATACATACCCATAGCTTTTTTGCAGCAGCGGCATCAGGCCGGCCAAAAACAGGGGAGGTGAGATAGAGACTGCCCGATTCCTCGTGCAGGTCCGCCATCTCTTTAGAAGTCTCTGGCGATATGGTGCTCATCGAAATATGGATGGCATCTTCGGCCATGGTCATGAGTATACCGTCCTCGCCGGTAATCGCTTCACGTACCACCTCATCGTCCGACAAAATGCTCAATACAAATTTTACGTCCGTCGCTGCTTCGGCGGGAGTGGAGCAACGGGTAATGGCCGACTGATCTAGTTCGTCTGCTTTGGATATGGAGCGGTTGTATACCTGTACGTGGTAACCAGCTTCAATTAAATTTTTCACAATAGGCAAGCCCATGTTGCCCAGGCCTAGAAAGCCAATCTTTGTTTTCATAAATTAGTTGATATAATCTCTGTCTTCGTCACTTAGTGTATTGGGACGAGTTCTGTTATCATGTGTGTCATCCATCGCTCCGGCTGGATGGTCGTGATCGGTGATCTGTTTCTTTTTGCGGGGAGCGGCCACCAGTACGCCCAATAAAAAACCGCCTATGGAAACCGCCGTCAACATAACCAGCTTGGGTATATAAATGTCGGCAAAAAGAAAGGTGAACTTTACGGGCTCGTTATTTTGCATGATCACTACTGTTAACAGCACCGCTATAACTAATGCTAAAATTGTTCTTGCGCTCATGTGGTTTTTGGGTTAATTCTCGCTAAAGCAATATGCGTTTTTTTTAAGAATTTTTTGAGCAACGGAGCAACGGCTTTACGCCGACCCAACCGAAGTTTTGAATCTCAACCAGGACGTGCGGCGACAAGTGTGGCATGGTTATGGAAATATTTATGATGAATTATTGAAGAAAATTGCCGCTGCTGTCGTCGCTTTTTAAACCTCCAACCCAACCTTCCACTACCACCCTGATTTTTTTAGTTTGAACACTTTTGATTTCGGTACACACTGAGGCCTCGTTGCGCTTTAAAATCATTTGGTAAATAATCTGTTTAATTAAATACTATAATTATCTCATTATTAACATATAATTTTTATTTATATGTAGTAATATATGTATATGCTAATAATGTTAGCACCAAACGATTTGCTTTGTTTTTATTGATTGAAGTTTAAGTTTTTATAATCTGTTTAATTATTTGATTATAAGTTAGATATTTATTTTAATTTAAGAGATAAGTAAACTTCAATTTTGTTGTTGATGTCCCTAAATATATACTTATGGGGCCATTTCGCAATGATCGCCGATCTTAAATTCAAGACACTAACTAAAAATTGAATTTTGCCTGTAAACAACGATTTTACAGCTATTGATGTTGGAGTATGACTTAAAAAAATAAGGGCTTAGAGAGGCTTAAAATCGCTCACTTGTATGCGGATTTTTCCCCTACCCTAAATTGAGCGCAAAAAAAATTAACGGTTTTTGAATTTGGTGACCTGTTTTTGGGCCAGCGGAAATAGGAAAATTGTAGACATAATGATGAGCGCTCCCGCCCAGAAACCGAGCGTGAGGGTTCGCATTTCGCCAAAAAAAACGAAGGACATAATGATGCCATACACCGGCTCAAGGTTGGTGATGAGGGCCACTTTGAAAGCGCTGATTTCCCGCATTACCGATACTCCCGCAACGTAGGCAAGCGAGGTGCAGATGGTTCCTAATATGATGAGATAGGCCAGGTCTGAGGGTTGGGGAATAACGAATTTATGGTATGTGCCACTGATTAACATAAAGCAGCTTATCCAAAAAAGAGCTCCTGTTAACTCGTAAAAGGCAATCACCGGGGCCTCTAATCTTTTAACATATTTGGAGTTTATAATAGAGAAAAGGCTGGCGCACAAAGCGCAGGTTAAGCCTAAAATAATACCCAAAGTGTATCGGGATTCAAATTTAAAGATGAGGACGATGCCGGTTATAATGAAAATGCCGGCCAGGATCTCCAACTTTGAAATGGCTTTTTTGTAGAATATAGGCTCAAAAATAGCCGTAAAAAGAGTAAGTGACGATAGGCATACCAAAGCCACCGAAAGGGTAGACGATTTGATGGATTGGAAAAATAAGATCCAGTGGCCGCCTACCAGCGCCCCGGTAAATACCAGCTTTATAAGCGTTTGCCGGTCTACTTTAAAGGCAGTTTTATTGAATTTGAAGTAGAGAAATAGCGTGCAAACGGCAATCAGTACACGATACCATACCAGATTGATAGCGGTAACTTGTATTAGTTTACCCAATACTCCGGTAAATCCCCAGATAAATACAGTAAAATGCAGAATAAGCAAGTTCTTGTTAATCTCTGGAGATGATGCGGAACCAGCCATTATTTAGGTGCTTTTAGCAATAAATAGTAGCCCAGAAGGCCAAATACAATATTAGGGATAAATACAGCCATAAGCGGCGGAAGGCCGCCTTTTACAGAGAAAACAGTAGCAAACCTGTCTACCACGATATAGAAAAAACACAGGAAAATACCTATCCCCAGCGGTAGGCCAATACCCCCGCGCACCTTTCGCGACGATATGGAAACGCCGATAAGCATGAGTACATAAGAGGAGAAGGGGTACACGTAACGCCGGTATTTTTCGAACAACATATCGGTTAAAACGCCCGTTCCGCGCAGCCTTTCCTTGGCGATATTCTTATTAAGTTCACCTATGGACATGGCGCTATAGGCGTTATCACGGGTTTCAAAATCGGCAGGTTTCATGTCCAACACGGTGTCCTTTTTGGGGATGCTGTTGATCATTTTTTCGCGTAGGCCGTTAATGTACCTCACGGAATAATCCTGCATGGACCAGATGTTTTTAACCGAGTCGTACACAATGCGGTTGGCGATGATCTTCTCGCGCATTACGTCGCCGTTGAACTTCTCCAGGATAAAATTATAGCCTGTATGTACGTCGCCGGAGTAAGACTGCAGATAAACGTAGGTGTGCTTATCCAGTTGCATGTGCACTTCAGACTTGGTTGGGTCAAAATCGTTAAAATAGTTGTCTTCAAAGGTGGTTTTCAGCTTATTGGTATAAGGGATTACATATACGTTGGCAATAAACGAAACAATGAAAACCAGTGTGGCTGCTATAAAATACGGGCGTAAAAAACGGTTAAAACTGGCCTTTCCGCTCAGGATGGGCACAATTTCGGTCTGGTTGGCCATCTTGGCCGTAAAAAAGATCACCGCCAGGAAGTTGATCAGCGGCGAAAGCATGTTCATGAAGAAAGGCAATACGCCGGCATAGTACTGAAAAGCAATGTCCTTTACTGGGGCATGGCTCTTTAAAAAATTATCAAGGTGCTCGGAAATATCAAACACAACGATAATGGCGGCAAAAATACCCAGGGTAAACGTAAAGGTTCCCAGGTACTTACCCATAATGTACCGGTCAATAACCTTCAGGTATTTGTTCAAAAATGCTTTCATTTATAATCTTTGTCCTAAACGCTTAACCATTGTTTCTTTCCATTGGTAAAATTCACCGCTGATGATCTTTTCGCGTGCCTGTCCAACCAACCAGAGGTAAAAATGCAGATTGTGCAAGCTTGCAATTTGGGCGCCCAAAATTTCACCCGCGGTAATAAGGTGGCGTAAATAAGCTTTGGTATGGTGTACGTCTACAGACAGGTCGCTATCAGCCTCAATTGGTGAAAAATCATTTTTCCATTTCTCATTTCTGATATTGATAATCCCATCCTTGGTGAATAGCATGCCATTGCGTGCATTACGCGTTGGCATTACGCAATCAAACATATCCACACCTAAGGCAATGTTTTCCAGTATATTTACCGGAGTGCCTACGCCCATCAGATAACGTGGTTTTTGCTTTGGTAATATGTCGCACACTAATTCTGTCATGGCATACATTTCCTCGGCAGGTTCTCCTACAGATAAGCCGCCAATAGCGTTGCCCTCGCGCTCAAAAGAAGCAATAACTTCTGCCGATTTAACGCGGAGGTCTTTATAAACCGATCCCTGTACAATAGGGAAGAGCGTTTGACTATATCCGTATTTGGGTTCTGTGCTGTCAAAGCGGTCGCAACAGCGTTTTAGCCACCGGTGGGTAAGTTCTATGGATTTACGTGCGTAGTTGTATTCGCAGGGATAGGGTGTACACTCATCAAACGCCATAATAATGTCTGCACCTATGGTTCGCTGAATATCCATAGCGCTTTCCGGCGTAAAAAGATGCTTTGATCCGTCTATATGTGAGCGGAAAGTAACACCTTCTTCCTTGATCTTCCTCACTTCGGTAAGGGAATACACCTGGTAGCCACCGCTGTCGGTAAGAATGGGCTTGTTCCAGCCGTTAAATTTATGCAGTCCGCCGGCTTTTTCCAGGGTATTTAAACCCGGGCGCAGGTATAAGTGATAGGTGTTGCCCAGAATGATCTGCGCCTTAATATCATTGACAAGCTCGTGCTGGTGTACGGCCTTTACGGTTCCTGCCGTTCCTACGGGCATAAAAATAGGCGTTTGAATAGTTCCGTGATCGGTTGTGATCTCACCGGCCCGCGCTTTTGACAGGTTATCTTGTGCTGTTAATGTAAATTTCATTGTAAGGATGCAAAAGTAATGATTTCGAAGCGTTTTGCGGATTGATCTTATTTCAATAACATAGAATAATATTCGCTGATTTTTAACATTTTTGCGTGATTTTTAAAGCCCCTGATTTGGAAATTTATATTAAAGACGGATTATTGATTCTATTAATGGTCAGCCTGTTAGTGCAGTTGATCCATTTGCTGTTTTTTCAGCGCAGGCTTTCTGTATACGCACCGCAGGAACAAGCTTCTGGGGAGGATATTCCTGTGTCTGTAATTATCAGCGCGCGTAACGAAGCGAAAAATCTTACCGAAAATTTGCCCGCAATACTGGAGCAGGATTATCCGCAGTTTGAAGTAGTAGTGGTTAATGACTGCTCATTTGACGGTTCTGAAGAGATTTTAAAAAGTTTCAGCCAAAAATATTCGCGTCTTAAGGTGGTGACTGTAACCGAGCACCCACGTTTTAAAACAGGTAAAAAGTTTGCTCTAACCATGGGGATTAAAGCTGCCGCTCATGAGCATTTATTGTTCACCGATGCGGACTGCAAACCCATGTCTGAGCATTGGATTACCCAAATGGTTGCAGGTTTTTCTACTCCTGCTACAGAAATTGTATTAGGATACTCGCCATACGAGAAAAAAAGAGGCCCGCTGAATGCGCTAATCAGGTTTGAGACCATTAAAACTGCAATTAACTATTTCTCAGCGGCATTAAGAGGTAAAGCTTATATGGGTGTGGGCAGGAATCTTGCCTATAAAAAATCGCTGTTTTTTGCCAGTAAAGGTTTTGCATCGCATATGCATGTGTTATCGGGTGATGATGATCTTTTTGTAAATGAGAACGCTACTCCTGTAAACACCTCGATAGCGGTTGACCCCGAAGCATTTATGCTGAGTGAACCTAAAAAATCCTTTGCAGCCTGGGTGAGACAAAAAAAACGCCATATGGGCGCAGGAAAATTATATAAAGCCGAACATAAGCGCATGCTTACCGTAGAAGCAGTATCAGCAATTTTATTTTATTCATCTTTAATTCTGATATTGTGCCTGGGATATAACAAGGAATTGTTACTGGCATTAGGTTTGTTCTTGGTAAGATGGATAGTACAACTAATTGTGTACCATAAACCCTTTAAAAGATTTATGGGAGGTGATATGTTGTGGTATTTGCCAATTATTGACCTGGTTTATTATATTTATCTGGTGATATTTGGCCTTGTTGGGACATTTATAAAAACCACCCAATGGAAGTAAACGCACATTTTACAGAGAATGCTAAAAATGATTACCAACTGGTGCTAAAAGCACGTCAGGGTGATCAGAAGGCTTACGCCGATTTAATGCAGCGCTATAAGGATTCAATCTACTTTATGGCGCTTAAAATGGTGAACAACAGGGAAGATGCGATGGATTTGACGGTGGAGACATTTGCCAAAGCTTTTGAAAAACTGGATAAGTACCAGCCGGATTTTGCCTTTAGTACATGGCTGTTCAGGGTGGCTACCAACAACTGTATCGACTTTATCCGGAAAAAGAAGCTCAACACCATGTCTTTAAATGGTATGGTTGATGATGAAGGGGATGAGCGGCCGTTGCAGATCAAGGCAGATGTTCTCAATCCGGAAGAGACATCCATTAAGAAACAGCAAACCCAGGAGTTAAAAACTATTGTAGAAGGCTTGCCAGTACGCTATCGTAATTTAATTACACTCCGTTATTTTGATGAGCTTTCTTATGAGGAGATTGCACAACAATTGAGTTTACCCCTGGGAACTGTAAAGGCGCAGTTGTTCCGCGCCAAGTACTTGCTGGGCAATATTATTAACCGGCAAAAGAGGGATGACATCTGATCTGATTTTTAAATATTTTCATAACCTGCCTGATAAACAGCGTAATCAATATGGCCAGCTACAGGAATTGTATAGCTACTGGAATAGCCAGATCAACGTTATATCGCGCAAGGATATTGACCAGTTATATGAGCGGCACGTGCTGCATTCATTGGGTATAGCCAAGATTTTATCTTTTTTGCCGCAGGAGAAAGTGCTGGATGTGGGTACCGGCGGCGGTTTTCCGGGTATTCCGCTGGCTATCATGTTTCCCGAAACTGAATTTCATCTGGTTGACTCTATCGGAAAGAAAATTAAAGTGGTGCAGGAAGTAGCTAAGGCCCTGGACTTAACCAATGTAAAGGCCTCACACATGCGTGCCGAGCAGGTTCCGGGCAAGGTTGACTTTGTAGTATCCCGCGCTGTAACCCGGCTCAAAGATTTTTATCCCTGGGTAAAAGACAAATTTAGCACCCATTCAAAAAATACACTTCCTAATGGCATACTGTACCTAAAAGGAGGGGACCTGCAGGAAGAGCTGGAGGAAGCAAAGCTCCCTGTAACCCAATATCAGCTTAAAGATTATTTCACCGAGGAGTTTTTTGATACCAAACAGGTGATCTATATACCCGCGCAAAAGCGGTAAACCTACTTTTTCGATTTTTCTGCCAATAAGATAAGCTCAGCCAGCTCAGCAAGGTTGAGCTTATTTTCTTTTACAAGGTACGATACCAGCGCCTTGTACGATCCTCCGAAATAGCTGTTCAGCACCCTTTCAAACGCAAATTTCTTGTATTCCTCCTGATTAAACAGAGGAAAGTACACGTGGGAGTTGCCATAAGCCTTGTGGCCCACTACGCCCTTGGTTTCCAATACCCTTACCACCGTTGATACGGTATTGTAGGCCGGTTTAGGATCGGGCATTTTGGCTATTATATCCTTAACTATGGCCTCTTTTAGTTGCCAGAGTATCTGCATTACCTGTTCTTCTGCGCGTGTTAATTCCTTCATTTCAGGCAAAAATAGGCAACTATAACCATAGTTTTTATAAACTATTTAAATAGTTTGTAAACTGTTTTTGTAGTTCCAAAATGATAAAACTCTACTATTTTTATAGTTTGAAAACTAGTAATGTAGTTTTATGGCTGAAAATCGCGGTTTGGAGCGTTTGAACGACGTTTTTGTTATTCGACCCTCACATTGTTTTCTTAAAAGGCATCTATATACTTACCTAACCTAAAATCAGAACTGACTTATACAGGTATATTAATACGGGTATATTATGTTAAGTAGAAGTACGGCTTTTTGAAAAAAAATTTCCTGTCTAACGACAGTATTTTTGGTTAGAGTAGTATATTGTGGTTTCAACTTTAAACGCTAAAACCACAATTACAATGAGTAATGAACAATTCCAAGAATTAGTTGCAATCCTAAGAAAGCATGAAACTCTTTTATCCGAACTAAAAGGAGATATTGATTATCTTCAATCACACCTTGATAAGGCAATAGGTAAAGACCGAATCGGAGAAAACATCAAAGAAATTAAAGGTATGATCGAAGACCTTTATCATAAGCTATAAAACAAGCTCCTTATTTCCTGATCAAGATGGGCTAAAAGCCTATTTACTTTAATCACTTTGGTTGAACTGCTTATAGTAGTATCATCTAAAGTGATTTTAATTTGTTCGAATGTCGCTTTTCTTTTTTCTTCAATTGTCTGTTCAACGTTTGCTTGATCTTCCATGATTAATTTGATTTTGGTAATTATTATGATTTGATTAGTTTCGATTGATTTTATTTAAAGCGAACTCGTTTAGCTACCGAACCCGCCAAGTACATTGCTAAATACACGAGTAGGAGTATCGCATGCCGTATGGCGTGGGGTTACTTATTCGTGTATGCGCTCTTGGCGGGGCGTGGTAGCTGGTGAGGCCCCGCGCTAAATTTATAACACACCACAATAGGGGCTAAGTGGTACTCAACCTGTAGTCCTTATGAACAAATTAAAAGCTTTACTTGCTGGATGCTGTATATTGGTTATTACAGCTTGCACCTCTCAAAAAAAAGTCCTTAACTCTTATTTAGGGCAAACAAAACAAGTGGTTATAATGGGTTTTGGTCCACCTATGCAAACCGTATCTGATGGTAACGGTGGTGAAATACTTGTTTACCAATCAACCCGAACAATGCCTGGATATACATCTTCAGGAGTAGCGACGGTAGGTTCAGATAATAAAGTTTACCAAGGGCAAAGCACTTATCATCAAGGTTACAGCGTAACAAGATCTATAATGTTCTATATCAATACAGAAGGTAAAGTTTATTATTGGAGGACTAATTAATGAAAACAATAAAATCACTACTTATAATATCAATATTATTATCCCCTATAATCTGTGTTGCACAAAAAAACAGGTGGATGTACTTAGGGAAAAGTACTCAAAATGAAATTTCATTAGTAGATACTATACGTGATGATATAGTAAACAAAGAAGATGTTGACGGTCATGCAGAAGTGATAACTTTATGGTCAAGCATGTATAAGTCAATTAAGACTAAAAAATCAAAAACTATATATAATACTATTTATCACATAGCCATTGATACAACATCTAAGGAATTCGAAATATTATCGTATATCAAGTATAAAAATGGGCGTGTAATTAAGGAAGATGATTATCCAAGTGGATGGATGGCATTTATACCCGATAGCATGGCTGAAAATCTATTAGCGTTTGTTAAATCGTTTAAAGACCCTCTATTATATCTTACGATAAGATTAAGAGCAAAATATAATTACAATCCATATTCGCATTAAAATGAAGACCTTACTACTAATCCTATCACTTTATATACCTAAAACTCAAAGTAAGACCGATAGCGTGTATTTATGCATGGGTAGGTATTCACTGCATATCATAGAATTACGTACTGTAGAGGGCTTAAAAATTGCTCTACTGACCTTAAGAAGGTAAGCTTATATGATGCTGTTCATAAATATCACCGGGCATATTGCCACGATTGCTATTAGTTTACTTTCCTTTAGGTGGAAAACCTTTCTTTAAAGCTTTATTAATGGCGGTATCAAATTCCTCATCCCCTGATAAAATTAGTTCAGGGGATGAAGTTGATTTAGTTTCAATCAATGGCAAATCTTTTTCCGGCTTGTATTCAAGGTCATGTAATTTTAGCTCCAATTGCCCATTTTTACGGGCTATAAGCTTATTAAACTTATCTATGAAGTCTTTCCAGTTATCGCTTATTTGCATCAATGTAATAATCGAATTTAGCTGTTGTTGCAAATGAGGGTTTCCTATATCTTCTGTTAATGATTGAAAAAACCTTGCTTTATAATTTCCGGCCTCGCTTTTAGGCGTTTTGGTTTTTAACTCTTTTAATACGCCTTTTGGCAATTGTTCATATATCAGCTTATTAGTCCAAAGACCTACAACACCTGGTCTTTTCTTAATACTGTTAACGGTAAAATCCCATCCGTTTAACCTGAATATCTCCATATAAAATGTATCAGGGAATGTTTTTGACCAAGGTAATAATTCAGGCGCTATATAAAGCTTTAAAAGCTTCTGTAGTTCATCCTTTTCCCGTTCATTTTGATAGCCTGTTACTTCATCAACTAAAGCAGTAATAGCAACCTTAGATAAAGCAAGCAATAGATTGTAAGCATTTTTTGGGATGTCGGGGCTATTTTTGAAAGCGCCTTTTTCACCTGCTTTTACATAAATATCACATATATCTGATAGGAAAGTAGCGTCAACTCCTTCTGTTTCTATACCTGACTTGTTTATATAACTTACTGTATTATAAAGAGTTAATTTATGTTCTTCTGTTATAAATGGCTGTAAGTATTTCGCTGAAAGATACTCTGGTAAGGCAGCGCCTTTTTGCTCTTTCTTCTTTTGCCAGTATGCGCCTGAACCCTTAATGCCAAAGGCGTTTGCTAACGATCTGTTTACTAAAACCCGTTCGCCATTTTCTAAAACGGCACATGAGATTTTAAACCCGTTTATATCAAGTTCACCTTGATGGGTTGCTTTAAGTATCTTATTAGTCATTATGCTATTAGTTCCTTATACGTTAATCGGCATACCATACTTTTAATAATGCCGTCTATCTGTTGTTGAACATTAAAGGTACGATGATTAAAGCGAAAGACAAACTCCTGAACGTATCTGTTTAAATGTTTTGGAGTAACTCTGATATAGGTTCCATGCATCCCACGTTTGAAGTGTGACCAAAAGTTTTCAATACGATTAGTGGTAACATCACCGCTTACATACTGGCCTTTGCTATGGTCTATAGATTTGCATTCATAAAGCGATTGTAGCCTGTTATAGCCTCCCCAATCATCTGTCATTAGGGTAGAGGATATTTCGATGTTACGAACTACTGCAAGCCCTATATCAGCAAAAGTCTTACTGTCTACTACGTTTGCCCTTATTCTGCCTCTTTCGCGCTCATAAGCCCCAAAAACAGGCATTTTATCTTTCCATGTTCGGGAACCATCCTCCATCATGTATTTCTGCTTTTTATCGTAGTGTCTGTTTTTGTTCTTACCACCGTAAAATGTTTCATCTATTTCAACCGTTCCGCTTAGCTTCTCGCTTTCATTATCATTGCTTAAAGCCCATCTAATCCGCTGTAAGACGAACCAAGCCGTTTTTTGGGTAATACCTAAGTCTTTGCCTAATTGAACGCTGCTAATGCCTTTTTTATGCATTACCAAATACATAGCCATAAGCCATTTAATAGTAGGTAGTTTACTGCTCTCCATAAACGTATTTGTTTTAGCAGTAAATAACCGTTCACATTTTTTACACTTGTAGCGTAGGCCATCAGCAAATACATAACATACATTGTGTCCGCAATCTTCGTGAGGGCAAATGATCTCTCCAGTGTCCCAACGTTGAGAGGCTAAGTATTGATGACAGCTTCTTTCATCAGGGAATTGTTTAACAAGGTCGAAAACAGTCTTGATAGTATTAGACATAGATGTAAGGTTGAAACGTTGACAAATATAACAACTTTTTGAAATATTTGGTTTGTTTCGTATATAAATATAATTAAAACTATTGAAATAGTTCGATTATACGTTTAAATGCTCTAAATGGCGTTGGTTAGCTTTGTATATAAATGCCTCTTAAAAGCTCTTTACCGAGCCAACGGCTAATGACAGCCTTCTTACATTATGTTAAATAGGAGCAGTGCTTTTTAAAAAAAAAAATTTCTGCCCTTCGGGCATGCAATAGAGGACTACCAGGTGTTTTAACATCAATATCACCATCCAAAAAACTTGCGTTTTTTAAGGTCGAATTGCTATTTTGCGGGCTATGTCGTTACATTACCAGTTAGCCCTTACCTTTATCAATAACATTGGGCCAACGCTTTCTAAATCGCTTTTGGCTTACTTTGGCAGCGTCGAAGAAATCTTTACCGTTCATCCCTCCAAGTTTATCCGGGTGCCTGGCATCGGCAGTAAACTGCTGGAGCAAATGGATCTGAACGCAGCGCTAAAAAGGGCGGAACAGGAGATGGAGTTTATTGAACGGAACGGCATAGACGTAATTTTTTACACCGATAAACGGTACCCTAAACGCCTTAAGAGTTGTAATGACTCGCCTATTCTGCTGTTCGGTAAAGGCAATATGGAGCTTAATTTGCCACACGTGGTGAGTATTGTAGGCACGCGCAATGCCACAGAATATGGCAAGGATATATGCCGCGAACTGAGCGAAGAGTTAGAGCAGTATGGCGTTTTGGTGGTTAGCGGCCTGGCTTATGGTATTGACGTTGCGGCTCACAAGGAGAGTGTGCGCTTAAATATGCCTACAATAGGGGTTTTAGGTCATGGGTTGGACCGTTTGTATCCCGCCCAACACCGTTCTGTTGCCGACAGGATGATGCAGAATGGCGGCCTTTTAACCGAGTTCCCATCCGGCACAAGGCCTGATCGCGAAAATTTTCCGCAGCGCAACCGGATAGTAGCTGGTATGGCCGACGCTACTATCGTTGTAGAGGCCGGAATAAAGGGCGGAGCGCTTATTACCGCTGAAATAGCTAATTCTTATAACCGAGACGTTTTCGCGTTCCCTGGGCGTATTAATGACCCTTATTCTGAAGGGTGCAACTTCCTCATCCGGCACAATAAAGCTGCGCTACTCACCAATGTTGCTGATCTGGCCTACGCTCTAGGTTGGGAAAAGCCGGAGAATGGCGTGGATTTAAGTAAACAGCAGCTGGCCTTGCCAATAGATCTTTCGGAGCCTGAGCGACTAATATTTGATACGTTAGTACAGAACGGTAACCTGCTTGGTATTGATGATTTGACCATTAAAACCAATATGCCGATGAGCCAGCTAGCCATGAACCTGCTCAATATGGAGATGCAGGGCTATATCCGATCTTTACCTGGTAAAACGTATAGCGTTAACTAAATCAGGGAGTGTAGTGCCACTTAATGGTGCCGGTGCCACCGCTTACCTCTTTCCAGTCATCAATCTCAAACTTAATAAGGGTAGCAGCAGAGGTGGGCACATCTAAAATTTCGCCAGTAAGGTAATAGATCAAATAGCTAACGCCGGGGTTATGCCCCACCAGGGCTACGTAATTATATTGATTGTCTATGCTGTTTACCACATTGAGCAATGTTGGCTCAGAAGCTTCGTAAATGGCGTCTACAGGCTCCGCTTTAGGTAAGGAAAGCTCGCGGGTAATAATTTCCGCCGTCATGGTTGTTCTCACCGCCGGACTGGTGATCACATGATCGGGAATGCGATTCTTTTTACTCAGATGGTTGGCAAGATGTTCCGCGTCCTTAAGTCCTCGTGACGCTAATTCGCGGTAGAAATCCCCCTCCTGATCGTGTTCGACAGCCTTGGCGTGTCTTATTATTAAGAGCCTTTTCATAGGTAAAGTAATTTTAACAGGTAAATTAATACTTTAAAATGAATATCCTAACGTAAGGTAAAACAATCGGTTATATATTGATTCGGTTCCTGTGTCTCGCTCGGGGTCGGTTGCAACGTTCTTTAGTCCCAAATCATAGTTCAGCGTAAAAAGCACATTGTTCTTCAATTCAAGACCGGCCAAAAAACGCAGCCCATCGTCGTTTTTCTTTACGTCATAGCCATCGCCAAATTTAAGATACCCCGAAGTTGTACTACCCGGTGTTTCATAAGAATAATGTCCTCTGAAACCAATGGCATGATAACCGCCGGCGCCAATGTTAATGTATCCCAGACTTTGAAACTTAAATCGCTTTACAAGCACGAGCGGAATCTCCAGGTAATTGATATAAGGCGTTGTGGTAATGTCGTCCTGCTCAATCCGCGAACCTTTACCCAGGTAGCTTACTCCGCTTTCTATAGCAAACTGATGCGGCAAATTATAGTCGGCCAGTATAGCAGCATTAAAAGTGGTAATTGAGGAAATGCTTAGAACAGTAGGATCATTTATTTTTTGCGTGGCAAGGCCGGCGCCAATTTTAACCTTAAAATCTATTTTTTGTGCACGGGCACATACTGTTGAAAGTAACAGGAAAAGCGCGTATAAAAGTTTTCTCATTTTCTGAAAGAGCTTCCGTAGGACGCCTAATTTAGTGTTTATTTACAAAACTGGTTATTGAATCTTCGGATATATCGTTCATGCATTTAAAATGCCCGAGCGGACATTTTTCGAGGCCATATTTTGAGCATGGCCTGCAGGGCAAATCAACCCCTGCTACTAATGATTCTTTAACATGGTAGGGTTGTACGCCTACCAGCTCCGGAACCGTGCTTCCCCAAATAGAAACAATGGGCCGGTCAAAAGCTTCTGCTATGTGAGTGAGGCCGGTATCAAATCCAATTACGCTTATTGACTTGGATACCAGATAAACAGATTGATCAAGTGAAGTAATACTACAACTATTGTAAACTTTATCACCGCAAGCCGCGGCAATTTCATCACCGTTCTTTTTTACGTCGGCACCGCCTAAAAGCACTACGGGGTATTTTAACTGGCGGCATATACTGATCACTTTTTCATTGGGCATGCGCTTGGTAAAGTGAGTTGCTCCTATTACAAAAGCAATATAGCCGTGCTGATGTGTGGCGGGTAGCAGGTCCTCCAGTTGGTAGTTATTTTTGATATAATAGTCAATCGGCTTTCCGTCATTTTTAACGCCTAAAAACTCCACGGTCTTCATGTACCGGTCTACCAGATGTACCGGCGGAACCAGCTTTAGGTTAAATTTAAGACTAAGCCATTTGCGGATGCGCTGTTTATTGTAGGTCGAGGATTTGATTCCTGTTCGCGCTTTGATAAGAGCCGTGCGAATGTTGGTATGGAGGTCGATCAGATAATCATATTTTTCGGCTCTAATGTCGGCTATCGTGTCAGACAGTTTGGGTTTCAGGAGCAGGAGTTTATCCAGGTAAGGGTTGTCATCGTATATGTATTTAAATTGGGGCTTAGTTAAAAAGTGTATTTCTGCCTCTGGCAACTGCTCCTTTAAACAGCGAACAACAGGCGTGGTATAAATAATATCACCCATTGAGCTAAGCCTGATCACAAGTATTTTCATGTATAAACAGGATCAGGATTGTTGCCTGATCTTTTCAATTATTGATGTTGACGAATAGCCATCTACAAAGGTGAGGGTTTTTACCTCTCCGCCGTTAGCCATTACTTCTTTTGCACCTACAATTTTATCAATCGTGTAATCACCGCCTTTTACCAGTACATCTGGTAGTAGGTCGGCGATGAGGTTTTGAGGTGTTTCTTCCTCAAATATGACTACCGCATCCACAAAGAACAAAGCGGCAAGCAAAGCGGCCCTGCTTTGCTGATTGTTGACCGGCCGGCCTTCGCCTTTTAATAAGCGTACAGAGCTGTCGGAGTTTAAACCGATGATCAGCTTATCGCCCAACTCTGCCGCACGAGCCATATAGGTAAGATGGCCAATGTGTAGCAGATCAAAGCAGCCGTTAGTAAAAACAATTTTCTGCTGTGCGGCTTTCCATTGCGTTACAGTTTGTTTCAGCAACTCACGGCTCATTATTTTACCTAAAAGCTCCTTTTCTAAGTCTTTGCTCATTATTCTGAATTGAAAAGCTCGTTATAAATTTGCCTTTTTTGATTTAAATCGTTGTTCAATTTCTGCGCGGCTTAAAGTATTGAGGCAACTCGCTTTACTAACGCCGCCTTTGCGCGCTACCAGCACACCATATTTCATGTCTAAGAAACCTTCGTTACGGTGAGCATCGGGGTTAATAGATAGGGTTGCGCCTTTTGACAGTGCATAATTGTACCAGCGCCAGTCGAGGTCGAGCCGACGCGGGTTGGCGTTAATTTCGATAACTACATTGTTGGCAGCGCATGCGTCTATCACTTTGGTATAGTTAATCTCATATCCTTTCCGGCTTAAAAGCAGCCGACCGGTAGGGTGGCCCAATATGGTAGTATAAGGATTTTCAATGGCTTTTAGCAAGCGTGCAGTGGCCTTCTCCTCATCCATCTTTAAATTGGAGTGCACGGAAGCTACCACAAAATCAAAACCTTTTAATATCTCCTCAGGATAGTCTAATGATCCATCGCTCAAAATGTCTGATTCTATGCCCTTGAAAATATGGAAATTCTCAATTTTTTGATTCAGACTATCAATTTCTGCCCATTGCTGTTGTACACGTTCTATGCTGAGGCCCTTGGCATACACTGCAGTTTTACTGTGATCGCAAATACCCAGATATTCAAGTTGCAGTTGATCGCGGCAATATAACGCCATTTCTTCCAGTGTGTTCACGCCATCGCTCCAAGTGCTATGGTTGTGAAGCGAACCTTTTAAGTCGGCAAGTTTGATCAGTTCGGGCAGTTGGTGGCGTTCTGCTTTTTCCAGATAATCAATGCCCTCGCGCATTTCGGGATGAATCCACTGCAAGTTGGCCTTATGGTAGATCAGTTCTTCACTTTCGGGTATATCGTCAGCCTCGTTAATTCGGTTGAAGACAGCCTCAACATGCAGATTGTTACCCGTACTTATGAATAACTCCCGGTGATATTCTGCCTTGGTTACACAAATAAGGTCAACCAGTATACCGTTAGTTATCTCGCCGTTAAGATGATCCTTATTCTGGGTAAGGTTAGCAAGTACTTCTGCTTGTTTTAGCGCTTCAATCGCTACTTCCGGGTTTCGAGAGCCAATTACAACGATAAGCTCACTGATAACTTCGCATCTGCGGCGATATTCGCCACCAAACTCCACTAAAGCGTCTGGCAGAATGGTTTTAATCCTTTCATAAAGATCTTCGGCCAGCGGTTCTACCTGCGCGTATAAGAATTTGCCGTCAGCGGCCATACGGTATTCAATAGCTTTGCGTATTTCCTCCTGCGTTTTCAGACCAAATCCTTTAGCTTCTATGAGCCGGTTCTCATTGCAGGCATAAAAAAGCTCGCCCATGTTTTCGATACCAAGCTCGCGCCAAATCACTGCAATCTTTTTCGGACCGATCCCCTTGAGGTTCATCATCTCCATCACACCGGGAGGGGTATCCGCAACCAGTTCTTCCATTTCTGCAATAGAGCCGGTTTCCACCAGTTCTATAATTTTTGTAGCCAGGCTTTTGCCAATCCCGTCAATTTTTGATAGTTCATCAAATGACTTCCCTTCAAGGGCGAAGGGCAACTTATCCAGCTTAAAAGCCGCATTGGCAATAGAACGGGTTTTAAATTGATTCACATCATGCAGTTCCATTAACTGCGATAATAATTTGAAAGTGCGGGATATGGTCTTATTGTCCATGAGTATGCAATGGCCGTAAAAATACAAAAGCCGCTCTTTAAAGCGGCTTCCGTTTAAAATTATTTACATTGATCATTTAATAACAACGTCATAAGGCAACCTGGCCTGAGGTATACGCATCATCTGCTGAATGGATTTGATCTGTTGGTAGTAACCATAATTTTCACCCAGTTCTGATTTTACCATCTGCATTTTAAGTTCCGCAGACAGGCTGCTGGCCGATTTTGAAAATAAGGTCTTTTGCTCTGGGTACGACACTAATTTGTAGTCCTTCAGGCCAGCTTTGCGCGCCGCTGATCTTATAGCGTCGTTCATGTTGCCCAATTTATCTACCAGACCATTTTTGAGCGCTTGCTCACCGGTCCAAACGCGGCCCTGGCCAATGCTATTAATATAAGCCTGCGTTTTGTGTCTGCCATCGGCCACGGCTTTAGTAAACTCGTCATAGCCCCGGTTTACTTCATTTTGCAGAATAGCATGTTCCTCAGGGGTAAGAGGGCGGGTAACCTCGCCAAGATCGGCATATTTAGAAGTTTTTACGCCGTCAAAAGTTACGCCTAACTTATCATTGAAGAGTTTTTGCAGATTTGGGATGATAGCAAAAATACCTATGGAACCTGTGATGGTATTAGGCTCCGCAAAAATAGAATCGGCTGCGCAGGAGATATAATAGCCTCCTGATGCGGCATAATCGCCCATGGAAACAATAACTGGCTTAACCTTGCGGGTAAGGATAACCTCGCGCCAGATCACAGCCGAAGCAAGGGAGCTACCTCCAGGCGAATTTACCCGAAACACTACCGCCTTAACATGATCATCCAGTCTTACCTTGCGCAAGGCAGCTGATATTTTTTCAGAGCCGATACTGTTATCATCGCCTTCACCGCCGTTTATTTCTCCCGAAGCGTAAACAACGGCTATACGTTTGTCTGTTTCGCTGTCGTCGCCATCTTTGCCTTTAACGGCCTTTGTGTATTCGCTTAGGTCAATACTTGGTTGTTTCTTTTTCAGCGCTATACCCGTGCGTTGCTTTAAATCGTTCAGAATTTCGTCCTTATATCTAAGACCGTCAACCAGTTTATATTTTAAAGCATCCTCAGGGAACTGGATTTTATCTGCGTCGGCAATGGCTTTTAATGAATCAACGCTGATATGGCGCCTGTTGCTGATGCCGGTGAGATAATAGTTATATAATGAGCCTAAATAGGAAGTAACCTGTTCGCGGTTGGCATCGCTCATTTTGGTAAGCACAAAAGGTTCAACAGCACTTTTATAGGTACCTACTTTGATAACCTGCGCCTCTATACCCAACTTATCCAAAGCGCCTTTAAAGAATGGAATTTGCGAGCTGAAGCCGGTGAACTGAAAAATACCTTTCGGATTTAAATATATTTTATCAGCAGCGGTGGCCAGGTAATAGAAACTTTGTGTGTAAACCTCGGCATAGGCAACAATGAACTTGCCCGATTTCTTAAAGTCTAACAATGCATTCCTGATTTCTTCTGTAGTGGCCTGACCGCTAAGCATGTAGCTTTCATCTAAAAAGATTCCCTTAATGTTATCGTCGGTCTTAGCCTTCTTGATGTCAGAAAGGATGTCGTTAAGTCCTACTGTTTTATCAGTTCCTATACCTAAAAAGCTTAAGCCGGCAAGAGGATTATTTGGTGTACGTTCCGGAATCGGAGTATTGAAAGACACATGCAGAACCGACTTGGCGTCAACTTCGGCATTTTTATCAGTGCCCGCCGAAACCACAATCGCCACTAAAATCAGGATCAGAATTACGGCAGTTACAAATACACCAACGATAGAGGCTAAGACAAATTTGAAAAATTGTTTCATTAAGTGTTATAAATCTTTTTATATATGCAAACTTAGCAATTCAATAGCTATAATATTAAGAGCAATATCCATAATATTTGTTACAACATGAATGACGTTTTTTTATTGCTGGGCAGCAACTTAGGTGACCGGTTTTGTTTTTTGAAAGATGCCATAGCATTGATTGAAAAAAACATTGCTCCGATAGTGAAAATCTCCTCAGTGTATGAAACCGAAGCATGGGGGAAAACTGATGAACCAAATTATCTGAACCAGGTAGTAATGATCAAAACAGATCTGCCGCCCGAAACAATACTACAAAAAATATTAGAGGTTGAGCGATCATTAGGGCGGGAGCGAAAGGAGCGCTGGGGATCAAGAACCATTGACATTGATATTCTTTTTTACGGCGATCAAATTATAGCTCAGGAAAACCTCACTGTTCCACATCCGCGTTTACATTTACGGCGCTTTACACTGGAGCCGCTGGTTGAGATCGATCCGGATATTTTTCATCCGGTATTGAAGCAAAAAGTAGTGGAGTTGAAAAATAAACTTGATGATAATTTGATCGTGAAAAAGTTATAATATAAATTTGAAAATTGTTTATAAGCGTATGTCAGATACCACAGTTAACCAAGACCTTGACCTGTCTTTCCTTCTTGAAATTGCAGATGGCAGTAATGAGTTCATTATTGAGTCTATAGATATGTTTCTGCAACAAACTCCAGACTTGTTGAACAGCATTGAAGAAGGTATCAATGCACAGGATTGGCCGGCCACTGCCTCATCGGCACACAAATTAAAACCTAACCTGGGCTTTTTTGGGATGTTGAACAGTCAGTCTGCTATGCAGGAGATTGAACTGTTGGCCAAATCAGGCTCACCTGATCCGGCTGAGATGACGGCAAAATTTAGCCAGGTAAAACAGGTGATCAACGTAAACCTGACTAAACTTGTTCAAATAAAAGCCGAGAAAGAATCAGAGCTTTAAATTTTGGTGATTTTAAAGCTGTAGCTTTCCATAATTAAGTTAGCCAGCAGGCTTTTGCATGCCTGGTCTACCTTAGCGTGTGCAGCCTCTTCATTTTCAGCTTCTATTTCGAGCGAAACATGTTTGCCAATACGAACATTGTGGATTTCTTCTAAACCCAGATTTTTCATACTTCCGGTTACAGCTTTACCTTGCGGATCAAGGATTTCTTTTTTTGGCATTACGTCTATTTCAGCCTGAAATTTAGTCATTTTGCAAATTTAAATTGAATTAATGATAGGGTGATGTACATTAAGATTACCACCGGTACCGCCGCAAATTTAAAAAATAGAATCAGAATAGCTGAAAACAGCAGGAGTAAATACCGATAAATATTTTGATTGAAATCCTTGCTCTTAAACTTAAGCGACATTAGTGGTATTTCTGCTACTAATAAGAAGCACATAATTAGCGTAAAAAAGAACAGGAAGTAGGGATTGAGTATATAGGCGGTGTAAAACTCATTATGTTCCCTTATAATTAAAGGAAAAGACGCGATTAGGATAGCATTGGCAGGAGTAGGCAAACCTATAAAGTTTTCTGACTGCCTGGTGTCGATATTGAATTTAGCGAGCCTTAATGCCGAAAATACAGGAATTAGAAAGGCAATATAGTTAAGATACTGACTTACCTTGTCTATCTGCGGAGCCAGTAAAAAAAGCTCATACAATATTACAGACGGAAGTACGCCAAAGCTAACAACATCTGCTAAGGAATCGAGGTCTTTTCCAATGCCCGAGAATGATTGTAGTACGCGGGAGGCAAGTCCGTCGAAAAAATCAAAAATAGCTGCTAAAAAAATACAATATGCCGCAAACGTGAGATTATCCTGGAATGCGAATACAATACCTACGCATCCACTAAAAAGATTTGCACACGTAATGGCGTTGGGGACATGTTTTCTGACTCTTTTCTTCATGTGGCAGTTGCGAAGATAACAACCATTTTTAATGGTTTTATGAAGATATGAATAATATTATTATCATATCTTCATAAAACCAGAGTCAAGAATATTAAGAATTCATCGAGATAAGGAACTCTTCGTTGGTTTTGGTACCACGTAATTGAGCCTGAAGGAATTCCATTGCTTCCTGAGAATTCATATCAGCAAGGTGATTACGTAATATCCAGATACGTTGTAATACATCCCGATCATGCAGCAAATCGTCGCGGCGTGTACTTGAAGCCGTAAGATCAATTGCAGGGAATATACGTTTGTTAGAAAGCTTACGATCCAGTTGCAGCTCCATGTTACCGGTACCTTTAAATTCTTCAAAGATAACCTCGTCCATTTTAGAGCCAGTTTCTGTAAGCGCTGTAGCAATGATGGTTAATGAGCCGCCATCTTCAATGTTACGGGCCGCACCAAAGAACCTTTTAGGTTTATGCAATGCATTAGCATCAACACCACCAGACAGGATCTTACCTGATGCCGGAGCAACGGTGTTATAAGCACGAGCCAAACGGGTAATAGAGTCGAGCAGGATCACTACGTCATGACCACACTCAACCATACGTTTTGCTTTTTCCAGCACGATATTGGCAATTTTTACGTGACGATCAGCAGGCTCATCAAATGTTGATGAAATTACCTCTGCACGTACACTGCGGGCCATATCAGTTACCTCTTCCGGCCGTTCATCGATCAACAGAATGATGAGGTAAACTTCTGGATGGTTCTTAGCAATGGCATTGGCAACATCCTTCAACAAAACAGTTTTACCGGTTTTTGGCTGGGCCACAATTAAGCCACGCTGACCTTTACCAATAGGGGCAAACATGTCGGTGATACGCGTAGAATAATTATTAGCGTCTGTAAACAGATTTAAACGTTCTGAAGGGAATAGCGGGGTTAAGTGGTCAAACGGCACACGATCCCTAACTTCGGCAGGGTTACGGCCATTGATGGCCTCAACTCTAACAAGCGGGAAATATTTTTCACCCTCTTTTGGTGGTCTGATGCTTCCCCTAACAGTATCACCGGTTTTTAAACCGAATAATTTGATCTGTGATTGAGAAACGTATATATCATCCGGCGAAGTAAGGTAATTGTAATCAGATGAACGCAGAAAGCCATAGCCATCAGGCATGATCTCTAAAACGCCTTCATTTACAATTACATTATCAAAGTCGAGATTGATCGGTTCTTGTTGTTTCTGTTGCTGTACATTACCACCGCCGGTATTTTGCCTGCGTTCAGGCCTTTGGTGACGCACTTCGGGCGCCGGTTCTTCAGCTTTGATTACAACCGGCTCATCAATTACGGCAGCAGGTTCAACAATTGGATTTTCTATATCTTCAGCCGGAATTTCTTCATCCTGAATATAAAACAGGGTAGTATCATCCAGCAGTACTTCTTTTTGTTTGTTTTTAGCGGGAGTCGGTGCGGCAGCTTTTACTGTCCTGGTGCGTTTTACACGCGGTTTAGTGGTAGTAGCTTCAGCTACAGCTATATTATCGTTGTTATCGTTAACCTCGGCGTAATTGGTATTTAAAACTTCGTTCTGGGCGCGGGCTGCTTCTATTAACTGCTGTTGTTCTTTTATACGAGTAACAAGTTGTGGTTTACGCAGTTCATCAGCATCTTCAATCCCTAAACTTTTCGCCATTTGGCGTAGCTCGGATACGAGCTTGTCATTCAATTCGATTGTATCAGACATGAGAGAATTATATTCAAAGGATTATTTTCTTAAGAACTTTACAATGCAACTATTGATTTGCAACATTCTAAAACCATCGTACGTGATTGGGATTTTAAATTGTTTCTTAGATGCAAGAAAACTTGTAAAGGAAAACTTTACAAGTGTACCAATAAATTTATATTTTTTCAAACTTTTTGAAAAATATATACAAACCATTAACACTTCGGGTTATTTTTAGTTTTTTTGGCAGTTAATTTTCTTAGATTTTTCTTCATGGTTTCAAAAAGACAGCTAATTGATCAGATCAAACAAAAAAAATCGTTTTTATGCGTTGGTCTTGATCCTGATATGGACAAAATTCCGGAGTTTTTAAAGTCATTTCCAGATCCCATCTTTGAGTTCAATAAACGTATTATTGACGCTACGCGCGATCTTTGTGTGGCTTATAAACCTAATGCTGCTTTTTACGAAAGTTACGGTATGCAGGGCCTTCAAAGTCTTATCAAAACAAGTGCTTACCTACCCCATGAGTGTCTCAATATAATTGATGCCAAACGAGGAGATATTGGCAACACGTCAGACAAATATGCCCGTGCGTTCTTTGATCCGCAAGGCTCGGGTATGGATTTTGACGCTATTACCGTAAACCCATACATGGGTACCGATAGTGTAACGCCGTATCTTGCTTATGAAGGTAAATGGGTTATCCTTTTGGCTTTAACCTCATCAGTAGGCAGCCAGGACTTTCAGTATCTTGAAACCAAAGAAGGGTTTTTATATGAGGCAGTAATCAAAAAATCGCTTTCATGGACCGACTCAGAACGTATGATGTTTGTGGTAGGAGCTACTAAAAACGAGGAATTTGCAAAGATACGCCAGATAGCGCCCGAGCACTTTCTGCTAGTTCCCGGTGTAGGTGCGCAGGGGGGTAGTTTGGAAGACGTTTGCCATTATGGTATTACTCCTGATTGTGGTTTGTTGGTAAACTCCTCCCGATCTATTATTTATGCGTCTAAGGGGGAGGACTTTGCCGAGGCCGCACGTGCTGAAGCCTTGAAACTGCAGCGACAAATGCAAGTGGAATTGGAAAAAGCCGGTATTATATAACTAAAGGCAATAAGAGTTAAAAAGCCGTATCAAAGTAAATATGCTTTAATACGGCTTTGTATTTTAAGAGCTTTTACGATTTAAACATCAAGTTTTCCCTCAATGGAGTCGTCAAGTGTTTTGCCAATTACAGATCCAACGGCCTGTTTGGCCAAGGCTACGGCATTGCCATGTTTGTTGTCCCAGTAATAACCTTCAGAAGGAACTACTTTAATAACGCTGATCCGCGGATCATCCTTACCCTCGGTAAACCAGGTTTTGAGGATGGGTTGCCACAGTTCGTCAATCTTGCTCCGGTCGTCAACAATTTCGGCAATGCCATAAATATTCAGGAAGTCTGAATGGGCCGAACCCTGAAAAAGAAGGTGTACAAATGGATCACGTTTTACTTCCTCATCTTTATGGCTGTCTTTAGCGCTCAGAAACCAAAAGTTGCTGTCGTCATCAACCTTCTGCACGGCCATGGGCCTTACAGACATGGGTACGCCGGTTTCTATATTACTGCAAAAGAAACAGGTATCGGTCTGTTTTACCAGTTCCACAATTTTATCGTGAGCTTCCTTACCCCACAGGTCTTTCTTATTTTCCTCAGGTTGCTGTTCATTGATGCTATCCATAACGTTCCTTTATCTTGGTAAATGTGTAAATCAAATAACCACGAACAGACGCTATTGTTGATGAAAAAGCTAATTGCCTGATGTAAAGGAAAGCAGTGAGAGAGAAAGCACAAGGCATGTGTTTCTCTCTCACTGTGTATCTAAGCTTTTTTTATTGCTGAGCTGCCGGTTCCAGTTGTGTACTTATACCTATGCGGTTCCAGGCATTAATGGTAATAATAGCCATAATGATTTGGGCGAGGTAACCCTCATCAAACAAGGCAGCGGCCTTGTTATAGGTCTCGTCTGAAACTTTGTTACTGATAAGGGTAATTTCTTCGGTAAGCGCTAAGATGGCTTTTTCCTGTTCGTCAAAGAAAGACGTGTCGTGCCAAACGCTGATGGTAAGAATACGTTGGAGGGTTTCACCATGGTCCAGCGCTTCTTTAGTGTGCATGTCCAGACAAAAGGCACATCCATTAATTTGAGATGCCCTGATCTTGATCAAATCTTTGTGTTTGTTGCTCAAGTTGGTGCTTTCTACATAATGTTCCATAGCCATCATGGCTTTGTATGCGGCGGGATCGGCCTGATTAATTTTAATTCTGTTGTTCATTTTTTTGTGTTTTGATACCTCAAAGTTCTGCATCAACAGGCCCTTAAAAAATGAAACTGGTTTAAGAAATTATACCTTTTTGGCTCGAAGCCTGCTCATAAATTGGGGTGTAAAACCGAGGTAGGAGGCGAGCATATATTGTGGGATACGTTGCGCGAAGGCCGGAAATAGTTTCATAAAGTGGCGGTAACGTTCTTCGTCGCTCATATTAAAGATAAAGCCAATACGCCTTTGCGCGGCCACAAAAGCAATTTGCATCATGATCCTGAAGTAAGTTTCTAGCTGAGGTACCTGTTTAAAAAGCGCTTCGCGGTTCTTCTCGGGCAATAACAATACTTCTGCCTGTTCAAGTGCCTGGAGGTAACACTGTGACGGTTTATGGTTCAGCAAGCTGTCCTGATCTGCAATCCACCAGTTTTCCAGTCCGAACTGAACAATTTGCTCATTGAGTTTATTATTGATAAGATACAGCCGTAAACATCCCTTTACTACAAAATAATTGCCCTCACATAGCTGACCCTCCTGCAACAAATGTTGCTTCTTTTTTACTTGTTTAAGCTCAAAATGCTGGCAAACTATATCCTGTTCTTCAAGCGATAGGGTAACATATTTGCCGATATGGTGCAGTAATTCCGGGTACATGGGTAGATTGCTTCAGTTATAGGTTTTGAAGGTAAGGATTAAAAATACTTGTGGGGTGGGAGAAAATCAAATAGTTCTCTTGCCGTCGCCTGACTAAAAAAGGATAACAATGCGTTGCTCGTTAAAAAAAGAAGCACGGTCACACTGAGCGCAGTCGAAGTGCGCGCGATGGCACAGCTGGCGCAGCCCTCCCTTCAATCCTTCGACTACGCTCAGGATGACCTCGCTTTATTTCTTACGTAGCCACCGAGCCGAGCGACTGTAAAAAAGCCATTGAGCCGGGCAACTGTAAAAAGTAAACTTTATGCTTACGGGTACTCCTCAACCACCTGCTCCTTGAAAATCACCTTCTTCCAGGGATATTTTTCAGCGTGGCTCAGCACCAGGTTGCGTATATAATCATTGCCGGGTTGTTTGGTAAGATGATTTTTAAGCTGATCGAGATTGTTTACATCAAAATAGTGGGAGATGTAGCCCATACCGTAAAAGTGCCCTTCCTCAATCAATATACAACTTAATTCGTCATCGTTTCGTCCAATGTCGCGAAGTACAAAGGTTGGCTGGGCTTGTTTTAAGCCTTCAACGGCTTCCAATACTTTATTGTTATATTCATTAACCGGTATTTGACCAGCGCAGGCGCAGTTTTCGGCGTGAACGCCAGTGCATATATCGTCGTTCTTCTGAATAAAGCAGAGTTTGGGGCACAGTTCATACTGTTCAATCAGTTCATGGAGCAGGTTGATACCATCAAGCAAGGTACTGCAGGTATGAACAGGGTCGCTGTATTTACGCCGTTTATCAACTGCCAGTCGCATATAACCTCGTTGATCCTCGTAGGCATATAATCCAAAGTTAAATTCGAGCTTTTTGAGCGAACGGTTGTATCTGGGCCATAAACGCTTTATTTCTAATGCCTCATGTATAAAAGCCATCAGTTCGGTGCCGCATTCCTGGTAACTTATGTGGTGGATATGTCGCATAAACTCCTGCCGTTGTGCGCCGGAGTTGTTCCCGGTAAAGTGACTACACACGCGTTTTTTAATATTCACCGCCTTGCCTACATAAATCACCTTGCCTTTCTCATCATGGAAATAATAAACGCCGGGCGTGAGCGGCAACTTGTCAATGTTACTCTTAGACAGGTTAGGGGGCAGGACCTGTTCTTTTGAACGCTGTTTGAGAGCCTGCGCAATGTGATTGTCCTGATCCTGCTGTACCAGCATGGTGAACAGTTCTGCAGTTGCTTCAGCATCGCCCGCGGCGCGGTGACGGCTTTCATTATCGATACCTAAATGCCTGCACAAGCGGCCAAGACTATAGGAGGCCAAACCGGGAATAATCTTCCTGGTTAATCTTACCGTGCAAAGTTTATTGGCTTGCAGGTCGTACCCCGCTGCAGCGAGGTGATAGCGAAGAAATGAGTAATCGAAGTTAACGTTATGGGCCACGAAGATGTGTCCGTTGAGCATCTGGTAAATCTCATGCGACACCTGCTTAAACGAGGGTGCATTTTGAACCATTTCATTGCTGATGCCGGTTAATGCCTGTATGTAGATCGGAATGTCGCGGCCCGGATTGATCAGGGTATTGTAGCGATCTACCACTGTAGTGCCGTTATGAATACAAATAGCAATTTCTGTAATGCCATTGGCACTGGCATGTCCCCCCGTTGTTTCTATATCTACAATTGCATACATGGCCCGCTCCTGTACACAAATGTAATATTTTTTGCTAATTGTTTTAGTTTTTTATTTTGTTTGGAGGAGGAGGGCAGAGATTAGAGGTCTGAGATCAGAGGTCAGAAACGAAATGACTTGAATGTAAAAGATAAAATAAGAAACCCCGGCTTGCTGCCAGGGCTTCTTACTTTATCTTTAGTTTTTCGTGCCTTTGAGCTGTCCCGACCAAAATTAATTTTTCTTCTTCGGTTGTTGAGACTGCTGCACTTGTTGTTGGCGCATCATTTCTTCAAGGCGAGCCTGGAAGCCTGATTTCTTCTTTTTGTCTTCAGGTTTCTTTTTGTTTTCCTGAATTTGCGCATGGATCTTTTTATCATCCACAAACTGGCGGATCAGGAACTGCTGACCAAAGGTTAGCATGTTAGCCAGGAAGTAGTAATAGTTCAAACCTGCAGGATAACTGTTCAGGAAGCCGAGAAAGAGTATAGGGCTAATGTAGCCTATATATTTCATCTGGCCTGTTGCACCTGATACCTGGTTGTTAAAGTAGGTGTAGATGAGTGTTGAAATGGTCATCAATACACACATCAAGCTTAAGTGGTCACCTAAAAACGGCAGGTTAAAACCAAAGTTTACAATCGAATCATAAGTGGACAAGTCCTTCATCCAAAGGAAACTTTCGCCTCTTAGTTCGAACAAGCTTGGGAAAAAGCGCAGGAAGGCAAACACAATAGGCATTTGCAGTACTAAAGGCAAGCAGCCACCCAACGGATTAACGCCGGCCTTACGGTATAACTTCATGTATTCCTGTTGCAGTTGCGTAGCGTTATCTTCACCAACCTTGGCTTTAATTTCATCCATCTCTGGCTTCAGCACGCGCATCTTAGCCATAGAGAGGTATGATTTGTAGGTAAGTGGCGATAAAACCAGTTTAAGCAGAATGGTAAGGGTCAGGATAATGAGACCCATATTCCAGTTAAACTGCTTAAGGAAATTAAACACAGGTAATACTGCGAAACGGTTGATATATTTCAATGGCCCCCAGCCCAGGTTAATGATCTTTTCAAGATCGTAACCTTGTGCCTGAAGCGTTGAAAAACGGTTAGGACCGAAATAAAACAACAGCGGATAAACCCCTGCGGCATCACGCGTAAGCGCCAGTTGAGCGCCCATTTGTTTAATATCGGTAGTGCTGTTGGCGTCGATGTTTACGCTAAGTCCTGCTTTGCTAAAACCGTTATTGGCAATAAGTACGTTAGAAAAGAAGTGCTGTTTAAAGGCCACCCAGCTGATCTTGCTGAAATCCTTGTGATCGTCCTTAGATTCACTCAGGTAATCAATATCTCCTTTATCATTGCGGAAGTACACGGTAGAGTACAAACGCTCGTTCTTCATGTCCTTTTCCTCTTTGTGCAGGCTGGCAGACCAGTTAAGGTTAAGGTTGCCGCTGTTGGAAAGTACATTATCCATGCCGGTAGGCTTAATGGTAAGACCTACCTTGTAGCCGGTACCTTTTAACCCGTAAATGTAATCGATATATTGGGTAGGGCTGTAGCTCAAACGCATGGTAACAGAGCTGGAGTCGCTGCCGTTAACAATTAATTGCGGCGCACTTGGCGTAAAGTTAAGGTCTTCTGAATTAAAGACACGACCATTGGCATTTAAAAGCAGGTTAAAATGGTTCTGCGGACCATTAAAAAGTATAAGCGGCTTTTTGTCAAAGGTTTTAAAGTTCTTTAACTCAACAGAGTAAATACGACCGCCATGTGTGCTTAACTTAACGCGCAGATCTTTATTTTCAAGCGTAACGAATTGCTCGTTGCCGGTCATGGCAGCGCCAAAAGGTCCCTTTAAGGCCGCCGAATCAACCGCGGGCGCCTTTTTCTTTGCGGTATCAACCTTGGCAACCGCCTGAGGCTTTTCGCCTGGTATCAAGCCTCTTTTTATAGAATCGGCATGTTGCCGCTGTGCTTCTTTTTTAATGTCACTGGCTGATGGTTTAAGCAGGAAAAACGAGCCTACCATAATTACCAGTATCAGGAATAATCCTGTAAATTGATTTCTATCCATTATTACCTAAAGTACAATTATTTCTTGCGGGCATAAGCCAGCGAAGCGGCGACAAAGTTAACAAAAAGTGGGTGAGGATTAGCAACTGTAGATTTTAATTCCGGGTGAAATTGCGAACCGATAAAGAATGGGTGATTTTTAAGCTCAACCACTTCTACTAATCCCGTTTCCGGATTGATGCCTGATGGTATCATTCCAGCCTCTTCGTACTGGGTAAGATACTCATTATTAAACTCATAACGATGGCGATGACGCTCAGAAATATGTTGCTTGCCATAAATTGCAGCTGCCTTGCTACCCTTTTTCAAATCACATGGGTAGGCGCCCAAACGCATGGTACCACCCTTGGCTGTGATCTTCTTCTGTTCTTCCATCATGCTGATTACTGGGTAAGCGGTATTTTCATCCATCTCAATGCTGTTGGCATTCTGTAAACCAAGTACATTACGGCCAAATTCAACTACAGAACACTGCATACCAAGGCAAATACCAAAGAACGGTATATTATGTTCACGTACGTAGCGGATTGCTTCTATTTTACCCTCAAAACCACGTTGACCGAAACCCGGAGCCACCAACACGCCATCCAGTCCTTTTAAGCGCTCAATGGCATTTTCGGGAGTCAGTTGTTCAGAGTGGATATATTCAACCCTTACTTTACACTCATTTTTAGCACCTGCATGGATAAACGCTTCGGTAATTGATTTATAGGCATCTGGCAGCTCCACATATTTACCTACCAGGCCAATGCGTACTTCGGCAGTTGGGTTTTTCAGGCGGCCAAGGAAATCTTTCCAGTTTTCCAGATCGGGCTCGTTCTTGGTTGGCAGTTTGAGTTTGGCCAGCACGGTGCGGTCGAGTTGCTCTCTCAGCATCAGCAATGGTACATCATAAATAGTCGATGCATCAATTGATTCGATTACCGCATTGATATTTACGTTACAGAACAGGGCAATTTTTTTGCGGAGATCCTGGGTAAGGTGGTGCTCTGTACGGCATACCAGTATATCTGGCTGGATACCGTATTCCAGCAGCATTTTAACCGAGTGCTGCGTAGGCTTAGTTTTTAACTCGCCGGCGGCAGCCAAAAACGGCACCAGGGTTAAGTGAATTACCAAAGAGCTTGATGAGCCAACTTCCCAACGGAACTGACGTACCGCTTCCACAAAGGGGAGTGATTCAATATCGCCCACTGTACCACCAATTTCGGTGATCACAATATCATAGTTTCCGCTCTCGCCCAGTATTCTGAAATTTCTTTTGATTTCGTCTGTAATGTGGGGTACTACCTGTACGGTTTTGCCTAAGAAGGCTCCCTCGCGTTCGCGGTTAATTACGTTTTGATAGATGCGGCCGGTAGTAATGTTATTAGCCTGAGAGGTGGGGGTATTCAGGAAACGTTCATAGTGACCAAGGTCAAGGTCTGTTTCTGCACCATCCTCAGTTACATAGCATTCGCCGTGCTCATAAGGATTGAGCGTTCCGGGGTCAATGTTAATGTATGGATCAAATTTTTGGATAGTTACGCGATAACCACGTGCCTGAAGCAGTTTCGCTAAAGATGCAGAGATAATACCCTTGCCTAATGACGATGTAACGCCGCCCGTAACAAATATATATTTAGTCATGATTTCTTTGTGTACGGGATACAAAAGTAGCAATTTTTTCGGAGCCCCGGCTACAAAGGTGACATTTGTTGAAAAGGTGACAAAATTGTTAATAACGAGTTGAGAAGGTTAGAGAAGTTAGAAAGGGTTAAAATGAGTTATAGATGTTAGAGTGGGTTAGAATGGTTAAAGAGGTTGAAGGGGTAAAAGGCTAGAGAAGTTAAAAGGTAATCGAGTATGCATCATAGAGGTGGGTTTCAAACCCACCTATACTGTTAAAGCTTCAAATCGACAGCCGATAATCTATAAACTATGATCCGTGAACCCCAACAATGATCCACCCCGTGTTGTTGCTGGCGTCATTGACAAGTATGTAGTTTTTGAATTCACCCAGTACATTTACCCGGGTTCCGGCGGGGATGGAGGCTTTTGGGGAAGCAGTGGTTGTGTCGGGGGTATTGTATAAAAGTTGAGCGTGTGTAATAGTAACCTTGCTGAGGCTGCTGGCCAGTCGCACGTCAGGACTGTTTACAAAGCCCTTGGTTCCGTCCGGAAGCGTAACCCTGTACCAGTTGGTTGTTATGCCTTCTACGTTCATTATTGTATTTACGGGCAGGCGACTTATAGGCTTCTCATCAGTCGCGGGTGAACCGAATAAGCGGACTTTTTCCGATGTAGTTCTGACAGTGGCATTAAGGTAGTTGAGCGGCGCGGTAATTGGGTGCGGAACTTTGATCTCGCGACTAACAAAGGGCAGTGGATCAACTGCACCTTCTGTGGTGTAAACGCCGAAATGCAAATGGGAGGGCGTGTTTTTGGCGTTGCCGCTGTTATCAATCAAACCGATAGTATCGCCGGTTTTAACTGTTTGCCCGTTATGGACCAGCTGCTTGCCTAAATGTGCATAGTAAAGGGTATAATCTTTTCCTTCCGGTCGCATAAATACCACGTTACCGCCGAGTTTATTTGCGCCAACGTTAACTACGGTGCCATCATCGGCTGCAATGGCAGGCGTACCTTTCGGCGCAAAAATGTCGATACCTTCATGCTGCCGTCCGCCTTCATCCCGGCTGTCTCCCCAAAAACTGCCAATGCTGGGATGGCCAACCATGGAAACAGGAAAGTGCAGTGACGGACCGATGCTTATGCTTAAAGTATATTGGCCGCCACGCAGCAGTTCGGGCTGTAAACGCAGAACGTAAGCGCCTGTGCGGGTTACTTCATAATCTAATTTGATGCCCAGGGTATCTGCATATGCTACTGTTTTAAACTGCTGGTCGGGCTGTTGCTGAAGGATGTCAATATAGATCCGAAAGTTAAGTTCGGGTTTTTTATTAAGTGCGATATGGAGTTTTTCGCCACGCTTGGCTTCGAAGCGAAGTGCTGTTACCTGTATCTTATCGGCCTCAAAAAAGCCGGTCTCCTTATATGGTATGGAGATGGTTACCGCCTTACTAATGCTTTGACTGGCACTTTGCAGCCAGGCGCCGCCCAGGGCAGTATGGTCAAGGCCTGCATCCTTAAGGCGCTGAGCATATTGATCATGCGGCGACAGTTTTTTAAATAAGGCAATAGAGCTGTTTTTACTACAAGAGAAGAATTGACTTGCCGCGACAATGAACAACAACCATTTTAAACACCGAGAGGTCATCTACACACTTTAATTTGGTGTGATAACCGGGTATGGAGCAGAATGTTTTATGCCTCTGATTAGGATCTTATTTGCCGAGCTTATTCAAATCTTCTGGCGTGTCAACGGCCACAGTTTCCAATTCGGTTTCCGCAACTTTGATCTTGTAACCATTCTCTATCCAGCGCAATTGTTCCAGGCTTTCTGCTTTTTCTAATGGAGAAACCGGGAGCTTGGTTATTTGCTGCAAAATATCGGCGCGGTATCCGTATATGCCAATGTGTTTAAAATAAGTATAATAGTTAAGCCAGTTTTGAGGTTCCTGGCCACGGATATGCGGCAGGGGCGAACGTGAAAAGTAGATAGCTTCTGAGAGCTTATTGATCAGCACTTTTGGTGAGTTAGCGTTATGCAGTTCTTCGACGCTATGGATTTTTTTTACCAGTGTAGCAATCTGGGTACCTGGATCATTAAAGCAAGCTGCCAACTTTGTTATCTGTTCCGGATCGATATAAGGTTCATCACCCTGAATATTGATGATAATATCATACTCAGGATGTTTTGACGCTACTTCAGCACAGCGGTCGGTGCCGCTTTGGTGTTCGGCAGAAGTCATTACCGCTTTGCCATCAAACGCGAGCACATGATCAAAAATCCGGTCATCATCGGTAGCCACTACCACATCCGCAAAGCTTGAACATTTTTTTGCCTGCTCATAAACCCTTTGAATCATGGTTTTGCCAGATATATCAACCAAAGGTTTACCCGGAAAACGGGTTGATGCGTAACGCGCCGGAATAATGCCGAGAATATTCATGATTTCGGATTTCGGATTTTCGATTTAGGATTTTTATTTAAGATTTTTGATTCAGCTTTGGCCTTAAAATTAAAGTCCTCCCCCTCGGGGAGGGTTTGGCTGGGGTTTAAAATAACCCATGTATTTGTCTTTCAATTTGTTCAACAACGGTGGCCATATGGTCGGTGTTGTTGGCAAAGTCGAGGTTATCTTTATCGAGGATCAGTAATTTACCAAGGTTGTAGCCGTTGATCCATTTCTGGTATTTTTCGTTCAGTTTAGAAAGATAATCCAGCCTGATGCCTACCTCATACTCGCGTCCGCGGTGATGAATGTTATTGACCAATGTAGGTATCGAAGCTTTGAGATAGATCAGTAGATCTGGTGGCCTGATAAAGGAGGTGATGTTCTCGAACATGTTCTGGTAGTTCTCATAGTCGCGCGTTGTCATCAGTCCCATATCATGCAGGTTCTCGGCAAAAATAAAGGCGTCTTCATAAATGGTTCTATCCTGAATGATATTCCGACTGCCCTTTTGAATCTCCACAATCTGCCTGAAACGGCTGTTCAGGAAGTATATCTGCAGGTTAAAGCTCCACCGCTTCATGTCGCTGTAAAAATCTTCCAGGTACGGGTTGTTATCAACAGCCTCATACAAAGGCTCCCAGCCATAATTTTTAGCCAGCAACTCTGTCAGGGTGGTTTTTCCGGCTCCTATGTTTCCTACAATAGCAATGTGCATGGTATGGTGGTTATTGAGTTAGTATGTTATTAAGTTATTTGGCTGTTAAGTTACTGGGTTATTTGCTAGTTTTTAATCAGCACAGATATATTATTGACTTAATAACCAGTAACATAATAACTCAATAACCAATAACTAAACTAAAAATTCCTGATGCCGATAACGTCTCTTACCTCTTTGATGGTTCTTGATGCACTTTCACGGGCCTTAATAGCGCCGTGGCGTGCAACCTGACGCAGGTAAGCCGCATCATTGGCAATATCATTTATACGCTCGCGGATCGGTGCTGTTGCGTTGATCATATCTTCGGCAAGCTGTTTTTTTAAGTCGCCGTAGCGGATCTGGCATTTGTTATAAAGATCGTCGAAATGTTGAAGGGTATCCGGTGTTGACACTACCTTCATCAGGTCAAACAAGTTCTGTATTTCAACGGGCTTTTCGTGGTTTTCAGCGGTAGGGCCTGCATCGGTTACTGCTTTCATTACCTTTTTACGGATCACTTCAGGCGAATCGGACAAATAAACGGCATTGGCTTCACCTTCAGATTTACCCATTTTGCCTTTACCATCAAGCCCCGGAATTTTAACCAGGTTGCTGCTAAAGTTAAAAGCGTAAGGCTCCGGAAAGCATTCGCAGTTATATAGCCGGTTAAAACGGTTGCCAAATGTACGCGCCATTTCCAGGTGTTGCTCCTGATCTTTACCAACAGGTACTTTGGTTGCTTTATGGATCAGGATGTCGGCTGCCATTAGTACGGGATAAGTTAGTAATCCAGCATTAACATTGTCTGGCTGGGCACGCACTTTATCCTTGAACGAAGTACTTCTCTCTAGTTCGCCGAGGTAGGCATTCATGTTGAGGTACAAGTTCAGTTCTGTAACCTCAGGCACGTCAGACTGAACATAAATGGTAGCTCTTTCGGGGTCAATGCCGGCTGCCAGATATTCAACCAAAACCTGTTTCACGTTGCCGTGCAGATCTGATGGCGTAGGGTGAGTGGTTAATGAATGAAGATCAGCAATAAAGAAATAACAATTATATTCGTGCTGCATTTTTACGAAGTTTTGTACCGCTCCGTAATAATTTCCGAGGTGCAATTTACCTGTAGACCGAATGCCGCTAACAACAGTTTCCATAGTGGGCGAAAGTAAGGAATTTTTCTATTTTTGAAGTCCATGAAATTATTGATTAAAAAAGCGCACAGCCATTTTTACCGGTACAGCGTGGCTTTTTTCTTTTTTATATTCTACCCCTTTTTATACTATAATTCCCGCAAACGGAGGCGCTACCCGCGCATGAACTTTTTTAGAAAAGTATGCGCCTTTTTCAGTTCGTCATTTTCGGGTATCTTCTATAAGTATCATTTTGAGCAGCCTATCGACTGGAGCCGTACCTATATTATATGCCCCAACCACAGTTCTAATCTTGATATTTCGGCCATCAGTTTATTGGTGAAGAATAATTTCTGTTTTATTGGCAAAGATGAGTTGCTTGACAACCCTGTAACCGGCTTGTTCTTTAAAACTATCGATATTCCCGTAAATCGCAACAGTAAAATATCCTCCTTCCGGGCTTTTAAAAAGGCCGGAGAGCGGCTAAAACAGGGCATGTCAATAGTAATCTTCCCGGAAGGAATGATTCCCGATGATTACCCACCCAGATTGTACCCTTTTAAAAATGGCCCCTTCAGGCTTGCCATAGAACTTAAAATTCCGATAATTCCTGTAACTTCGCTTAATACATGGCAGGTGTTGTGGGATACCGGCCTTGAAAAAGGTAGCAGACCCGGCATTTGTAATATATATGTACATAAACCGATAGAGACTGCACATTTAAGCCTTGACTGTGCCGATGCACTTAAGGACGAGGTGTATCGGGTTATAAGTAATAAATTTGAACAACAATGAAGATTGATAGCCAAACCGTAGATAAGATAGCCCATTTAGCCCGACTGGAAGTAACGCCCGAAGAAAAGGAAACGTTGATTGCTGATATGAGCCGTATTTTGGATTTCATGGCCGAATTAAATGAGGTGAATACCGACGGCGTAGAACCATTGATCTATATGACCAACGAGGTGAACGCTTTCCGTGAAGATGAATCCAAAGAGACCGTTACCCATGAAGAAGCGCTGAGGAACGCGCCCGAGCGTAATGAGGATTACTTTTTGGTGGCTAAAGTTATTGAGATGTAGTGTTTTAGGTCCGAGAGGTTCCCGCATGGAAACGCTTGTAACAATTCGCTCCCCCTTATAGTCAAACCCTTAAAACCCGCCTTGATGGAGCCACTGATTACCCTTAAAGACATAGGACGTAAATATGTTATAGGTGCAGAAATTATTCACGCACTTAAATCGGTATCATTAACCATCAACAAGGGCGAGTTTGTGGCTTTAATGGGGCCATCAGGCTCTGGTAAATCTACCTTGATGAACATACTGGGCTGCCTTGATACACCCACCAAGGGGCAATATGTACTAAATGGGGTAAACGTAAGCCACATGACTGATAATGAGCTTGCTGAGGTGCGGAATAAGGAGATTGGCTTTGTGTTCCAGACATTTAACCTGTTACCCCGAAATACCGCGCTCGATAATGTGGCCCTACCGCTTATCTATTCAGGAATAAGTAAGAGTCAGCGTATTAACCGCGCTACTGAAGCGCTTACCAACGTGGGGCTGCAAAATCGCATTCACCACAAGCCCAACGAGCTATCGGGCGGGCAACGGCAACGTGTGGCAGTGGCCAGAGCGCTCATCAATAACCCCTCAATTATCCTCGCCGACGAACCTACAGGAAACCTCGATACCAAAACTTCCATTGAAATTATGGGCCTTTTGGAAGATATTCACGCCAAGGGTAACACCATCATCCTGGTAACGCATGAGGAGGATATTGCCTTGCATGCCCATCGTATAGTACGCATGAGAGACGGCCTTGTGGAGGCGGATCACCCCAATACCAATATTCAAACCGTTTCAAGGTCAGAGATCAAACTTGGTTGACTTTTTTAATATCAGAGTCAAATTTTCAGTTTAGAGATATAAAGCCCTCTCCTTATATTACTTTTGGGTTCAGTGAAGGAGATTTTTATGAACCTAAAACCCATTACATTATTATTAGCCTTTTTGAGCCTCGGCTTTTCTTGCTATGCCCAACAATCATGGACGTTGAAGACGGAACAGGATGGCATTAAGGTTTTTACCCGCTCCGTAGCTAATTCCAAATTTAAAGCCCTTAAAATAGAATGTAAGCTCCAAACTTCTGCACGGCAGTTAGTGGCCGAAATATTGGATGTTAACAACTGCCCTAAGTGGGTTTATCATACTAAATCAACATCCTTGCTAAAGCGGGTTTCGCCCGCAGAACTATATTATTACTCTGAAGTGGACGTGCCCTGGCCAGTGCAGGATCGCGATTTTATCGCCCATTTAAAAGTAAGACAGGATCCTGATACCAAAGTCATTATTATTGATGCACCATGCGTTAATGAATTTGTAAAGGAACGTAAAGACGTCGTACGGATAAAACACTCCATAGGTCGTTGGGTAATCACGCCTTTAAGCAAATCAGAATTACAGGTGGAATATTCGATAGAGGTGGATCCGGCTGGTTCCGTACCTGCCTGGTTGGTTAATATGTTTGCCACGGAGGGTCCGCTAGAAAGCTTCAAAAAACTCAGACAAATATTAAAGCAGCCCACAGATAAGGGAAAACAGATAACTTTTATTGAGGATTGAAGATTAGAGATCAGTTATCAGAAGTCAGTTTTCTAATCCCTAATCTCCCACCTCTGATCTCCTAAAGTCATATCACCGGTGCCATGCTGCCGCAGGAGCATACGCAGTTAGGATCTGATGCACCGAGCTTTTGCAAAAAATATTTGTAAAAGCCAATACGATCGTTCATGTTATACACCTTATCGCCCTGGTTGCATTCTACAGCCCCATTAACAATATTGATCGTCATGCCGAAGCCGGGTACGCGTCCCTTGGCTTTGTCCTCTGGCTTAGGCTGCCATTTACCAATCATTACATCATGTGCAGACGGTTTGTGCGTTTGTGGCGTCATCCAGAAATAAATGGCGGTTTTAAAGGCTATAACAGGATCGTTTTCAACCAGGTCGGGGTTGTTGAGCAGCAAATGGTTGCCAAAAATGCAATCAGAAGCATAGCCGTAATTACCGTTATAGCTTATCTGCATGGGCCCACGGCCATAGTATTTTTTGCCGGCCACTGGTGGATACTCGTCGCTGCCGCCGGTATAGGAGAGGGAGGTATTGTTCTCGTGGATCAGCATTAAGCCGTCGTTATATTTTTCGTTCTCGCCATGGCGGGTTTCATGCGCTATATGCGCAAAAAAGGCAGCCAGTTCTCTTTTATCTGTCTGTAAATCTTTTTCTGAGCAGAAGTTGCCGTAGTCGATCTCATAAGTGCTGTCGGGCTTTTGCTTGGCCCAGTTCTCGTTCCAGTCGGGATCCTGTCTTACTATCGTTGATTTGCCCGTTGTTTTATCTGTACGAATGATCTGGTATACTGATACCGCCCTTCGGGTTACTTTTATTTTGATGTTTCCCAATTCTTTGGCAGCTTTTACAAAGGCGGCATAGCTATAAAACTTATCCCTCAACGGAAAAAGCTCATCAAACTGCTTTTGTGTAACGAGGCTGGTAATTTGTACCTTGGGGTGAGAAGCTGACGTTGTGCTTGTTGATCTGCTGGTGTTGCCACAACTTACGCTCGCAATAAGTATAGTAGCTAATAAGAGAAGCAGGTTCAATTTTACAGACAACAGTTTTTTCATATCGTGTAATTTATGTTATGACCGGCGTTTTAAATTTGGGTTTAAAGATCTAAACATTTTTAAATTTATTCACAATGCTTAAAAAGCCGGTATAAAATTATTTAATTGCGCCGTCTATGAAAATATATACCAAAACGGGTGACAAAGGTTTTACATCCCTGATTGGGGGCACGCGTGTACCTAAATATCATATCCGCATAGAAAGCTATGGAACAATTGACGAGCTAAACTCGTATATTGGATTAATTAGGGATCAGGACATAGACGCTGCGGATAAAACCCTGCTTAAGGAGATACAGGACCGGTTATTTACCATCGGTGCATCTTTGGCGGCGGACCCGGATAAATCAAAAATGGTAATCCCGGATCTTCATACGGAGGATGTTGAGCTGCTGGAAGAAGAGATGGACCGGATAAATGAAAAGATACCGCCATTGAAGCATTTTATTTTGCCCGGCGGTAGCAGTGCAATTTCGTTTTGCCATATTGCAAGGTGCGTATGCAGACGCGCAGAGCGGCTTGTAGTACAACTTAACGATGAGAGCGCGGTAGACGAAAAAGTGATTATTTATCTGAACAGGCTTAGCGATTACCTGTTCACTTTAGCGCGCAAGGTAGGATTTGAAAATCAAGTTCCTGAAAATGAGTGGCTACCGAGAAAGTGAAACTTTTTGATAATTTAATTTGAAAATCAATTTCAAAATATTATACTTTTGCGACTTTTAAAAATTGTTGAATTTAATTAATTAAAATAGGATATGTATTGGACACTTGAACTTGCGTCACACCTCGAGGATGCACCATGGCCGGCCACCAAGGATGAATTAATTGATTACGCCATACGTTCCGGAGCACCTGTGGAGGTTATAGAAAACCTTCAGGCTTTAGAGGATGATGGTGAGCCTTATGAGAATATTGAAGAAATTTGGCCTGATTATCCAACCAAAGACGACTTCTTTTTTAACGAAGACGAATACTAAGTAAAAATTAAAAAGACCCTGTGCAAAGCAGGGTTTTTTATTTTATACCAACTTTTTGGAATGGTTTTGGTTTAATAGTAAAACATACTTATTAAAAACTAAAACTTAACCCAATGAGAGGCTTACTTTACATTATTGCCGTTATCCTGATCATAGGATGGGCATTAGGCGTATTCGTTTATTCGGCCACTGGTTTGATCCACGTGTTATTAGTAATTGCAATTATTGCCTTGCTTTTAGGAATAATCAGAAGAGCGTAACGACTTATAATTTTTTTCAATCTAAGCCACTTGATCACGAGTGGCTTTTTTGCTTTAAAAGCAGTTCGGCAATGGCTATATCTTCCGGAAAGGTGATCTTGATATTGGTGTAATCGCCATCTACCAGCCTAATCTGTTCTCCGCTTCTTTCAACTACACTCGCATCGTCCGTAAAATCATCATTAAACTCCTGTTGATAGGCCTGTTTTAAAATGTTGGCTTTAAAGGTCTGTGGCGTTTGCACCAGGTAAATTTCATCACGTTTAAGAGCGGTCGATTGGCCATTGCTCATTTGGCGTATGGAGTCCCTGCTATTAACCGCTGTTACAGCATTGCCATGCTCCAGGGCACACTGATAGGTAGCTTCTATTACCGAAGTGCTTGTAAGTGGCCTTACGGCGTCCTGCACGGCTATTAAGGCATCATCTGGAATATTGGCTATACTATTCTTCACAGAATGGAAACGCGTTTGCCCCCCGGCAATCACCTCGTGCGGAATGGTGAAATTGTGCTGTTTGCATAAGTTGCGCCAATAGTCGTGAAAGCTGATATGCAGGGCGAGTATAATTGTAGGCGCAGGGGAGGTGTTATAAAAATTTTCGATGGTATACATCAAAACCGGTTTGCCATTGAGCAGCAGAAATTGCTTAGGCACGGCAGACTGCATGCGGGTTCCGCTTCCACCCGCAACAATTACGGCGTATCGTTTTAGATTTGAGATATGAGATTTGAGATGTGACACACTGTGCATTTTAGCAAATATATGGTGGGGGACTTAGATTTGAGATGTTAGATATGAGATTTGAGATACTCGGGTAATGCTCAGATTTGAGATATTAGATACCGCGCATTTTGGCACCTAAATACTCTTATATCTATAAAACAAAAAATGTGAGACTATTACTAATCTCACATCTCATATCTAATAGCTCACATCTATCTTAAATGATCAGCATGGCATCACCATAGCTGTAGAAACGATATTTTTCTTTAACAGCAATTTCGTAAGCATTCATCACATGTTCATAACCGCCAAATGCACAGATCATCATTAACAACGTTGATTCTGGTGTATGGAAGTTAGTTACCATTGAATTGGCAATGCTGAAATCATACGGTGGGAAAATGAATTTGCTGGTCCAGTCGTTTGCCGCTTTTAAGGTTTTATTAGCAGAAACGGCCGACTCAATGGTGCGCATTGAAGTGGTACCAATAGCGCAGATCCTTCTTTTGTTAGCAATTCCGCGGTTTACAATATCAGCCTGGCTCTGCTCAATAATAAATTGTTCAGAATCCATTTTGTGCTTGGTTAAGTCTTCTACCTCAACCTGGCGGAAGGTACCAAGCCCAACGTGCAGCGTTACTTCTGCAAATTCAACACCTTTTAGCTCAAGGCGTTTCATCAGTTCTCGGCTAAAGTGTAAGCCGGCGGTAGGGGCGGCAACTGCGCCTTCGTGTTTTGCAAAAATGGTTTGGTAGCGCTCTTTATCTTCTTCGGTGGCTTTACGTTTAATGTATTTAGGAAGCGGGGTTTCGCCCAGGATCTCAATATTACGACGGAATTCTTCGTCGGTACCGTCGAACAAAAAGCGTATGGTACGACCGCGTGACGTAGTATTATCTACCACCTCGGCTACCAACAGGTCATCGTCACCAAAATAAAGTTTGTTACCCACGCGTATTTTACGGGCCGGATCAACCAGTACATCCCACAAACGCAGTTCCTTGTTTAACTCGCGAAGCAAAAATACCTCAATTGTAGCCCCGGTTTTTTCCTTGTTGCCATACATCCGAGCCGGAAAAACTTTGGTATTGTTAAGGATCATCACATCTTTATCATCAAAATAATCGAGGATGTCCCTAAAAATCTTGTGCTCAATTTTGCCCGTATCACGATGTAACACCATTAAACGCGATTCGTCGCGAGTAGCAGATGGTGTATGTGCAATCAGTGATTCCGGTAAATTGAATTTAAATTGAGACAATTTCATATATACAGGTATAATTTAAGGGCGCAAATCTATGAAAAATTCAGTAATATTAAACGGATAATCAGCCACTTTGTGTGCTGGTATTTAATAATATTCTATTTAAACCTGTGTAACCAAAAGGGACTATGCGTGTCTAAAGAGTATTAACATGATATTTCTTAAACTTTTAAGAGAGAGCTTTGTGTTTGCCTTTGATGCACTAAGGCAAAATAAGCTGCGTACGTTACTCTCGCTACTAGGCGTTACTATCGGCATCTTTATCATTATTGCCGTAGGGTGCGCCGTGGATACGCTGCATAACAATTTGCAGCAAAGCGTAAATAAGTTAGGTAGTAACAGTATTTACGTACAAAAGTGGCCATGGGTGTTTGACAGCGATTTTCCCTGGTGGAAATATATACAGCGGCCCAATCCTAACCTGCGCGATTTTGAGGCCCTCAAAGAGCGCTCTCAAACGGCTGGTGGAGTTTGCTATATAATTTACATTGATAACCGCACCATTAAATACCAGAGCAATTTTGTAGAAAATACCCGCATTACAGCAGCATCTCATGATTATTACAAGGTGCGAAACTTTGACTTGCAGGATGGTCGCTATTTTACCGATAATGAGTCGCGGATAGGCATGCCTGTAGCGCTTATAGGCAATGACGTTGCCGAAGGCTTGTTTCCGCATCAATCGGCGGTTGGCAAGCGCATTAAGGTTTTGGGCAGATACGTTACGGTGGTAGGCGTATTTACTAAAGAAGGGGAGGACATGCTGGGTATTACGAGTGATAAAAGCATTTTACTGCCCGTTAACTTTGCCCGGGATGTGATAGACATACAGAGCGACCAGTACAACGCTCAGATCGTAGTGAAGGGAAAAACGGGCATACCGGATGATGAAGTAGAGAGTGAACTTAAAGGTTTGATGCGCTCCATCAGAAGAATTGGACCAGGTAAAGACGATACTTTTTCTCTAAACAAGGCCACCATTCTGACCAACCAATTAGATAAACTGTTTGGTATATTAGATATTGTAGGAGCCATTATAGGCGGTTTTTCTTTACTGGTAGGCGGATTCGGCATCGCCAATATTATGTTCGTGTCTGTTAAGGAACGGACAAACATTATTGGTATTCAAAAGTCGTTAGGTGCAAAAAACTACTTCATCTTGCTTCAGTTCCTGATCGAATCGGTGATATTGTGTATAATCGGCGGATTGATTGGCCTGGGAGTAGTTTACCTCGGTACAATTGTGTTTAAAGCCGCCGCCGACATTAAGATTGTGCTGGATATGAATAATGCTATCAAAGGCGTGATGATCTCGGTTACTATTGGCATTATCTCCGGTATTATTCCGGCCTATTTTGCAGCCCGCATGGATCCCGTTGAGGCCATTCGGTCCAATTAATCGCGCATCGTCGTATTGCCGTAAAATTTGGTGAGCTTTTCAAATAAGCTCTCCGGCTTAAAGGGTTTGGTAAGCAGATCATTCATGCCGGCATCCAGCGCGCGTTGATATGTTTCGGGCATTGCATCAGCGGTTAGGGCAACTACCGGAATATCAGCGTCGTACAGCCTAATGATCCGGGTCGCCTCAAAACCGTCCATTATCGGCATTTGCAGATCCATAATAACGAGGTCAAAATCGCTTTGCTGCACTTTTTCAACAGCTACCTTTCCATTAAGTGCCGTGTCGCTTTCAATGTTCCACTTGTTTAAAAAACGCGATGCCACCATCAAATTCATCTGGTTATCATCCACTATCAATACCCGCATACCCTGCAATGTGCTACTATCGGGATTGTTGGAGCCAGCCGATCCTTCAATAGTGTGTGTTGCTTGCGCTATTTTGAAGGAGATACGGAAAGTAAACGTTGTTCCTCTGTTAAATTCGCTTTCAACTTCAATATGTCCCTGCTGCAGTTCAACCAGTTTTTTGGTAATGGCCAGGCCCAGGCCGCTACCTCCGTAATAACTGTGGGTAGCTTCGGTTTCCTGCGTAAACGGATCAAATATTTTTTGCAGGTTTTTGCGCGCAATACCTATACCGGTATCTGCAACTATAAATTCGATAGTTTCACTATCATTTTCGCTGTTTATTTTATTTAGGATGATGCTAATGGTACCCTTATGAGTAAACTTGAGCGCATTGCTCAGCAGGTTACTTAAAATCTGCCCCAGCCGCACCTGGTCGCCAATAAGCGCCCTGGAAATTAAAGGATCAACTTTGGTGGTAATTTCGAGGCGTTTTTCAACGGCTTTGGGATAAAATATCTGCTGAATGTTTCGAGCCAGGTCATAAATATTGAAGATGGTATGGCTTAGCTCCATTTTGCCAGCCTCAATACGGTTATAATCAAGTATATCATTGATTATTGCAAGCAAATTTTCGCCGGAAAATTTCAGTGCATTAAGATATTGCATCTGCTCTGGTTTGGGGTCCTCGGAGAAGAGCAGGTTGGTTATACCGATAACAGCATTCATTGGTGTGCGGATTTCATGACTCATGATAGACAAGAACTCCGATTTATATCGTGCCGACTGCTCAGCAAGCTCCTTGGCCGAAATAAGGTTTTGCCGGTCTCTCTGTTCCTCCGTTATATCTTCGCCGATGCTGGTAGTTTCTCTGATAGAGCCGTCTACATTATATACAACAGTATTTTGCCACCTTACGATGCGCTTTTCCCCATTACGGCAAATGATGGGGTTAATAAAGTCGGTTTTTATCTGGTTACCGAGGTACCATTTGCTAAATTCTGCCTGTAGGTCTGTATCCAAAAATCTGAACCAGCTTGTGCCCAATAATTCTGTCTGCTCGTAGCCCAGTAAATCAGCAATATATTTATTGCAAAAAACAATATCGCCCCAAGCATCAAGTGTTACGGCCGCCAGGTTGATCGATTCGAGCACCAGTTTGTATTTATCCTCGGTTCGCTGTTGATTGATCTCTGCAATTTTACGTTCAGTAACATCTTGTATGGTGCCTATGAGCCGTTTTAATGACCCATCCGCATTCCGCATCACCTTACCCACAATAAGGCTCAGGTATTTGATCGTTTTATCAGGGGTGATGATACGGTATTCGTAACTTGTCTGATCAATTTGCTCCGCTTCTTTAAATAGTTTCAAAAGCAATATGCGGTCATCCGGATGTGCGCTTTGAAGCAGGTATTTAACCGAGAATGCCCCGTTTAATTTTTCGGGTGATAGTTCATAAATACGGCAGATCTCTTCTGACCAGGTAAAACGAGTATGAACGGCGTTCCACTTCCAGTTACCGATCTTCGCGATAGACTGCGCTTCCATTAAATCGGCCTGGCTTTTCTTTACAATCTTTTCGGTAACCTTGGATTCAGTAATATCCTGTATAATACCATTAATACGGATGATGTTCCCCGCCTGATCTGTTACCGGGCGGCCAGTCCTTATACGAATATGCTTGAGATTGCCTTTAGGTGTAATTAACCGGTGTTCAATGTCGGTACCATTATTATGAATGATGCCCGAAAAAGAGGAGAGCACCTTTTTGCGGTCCTCGGGATGAATCAAACTGATATAGAAGCTAAAGTTATTCCGCCGGCTGGGTGTCAAATCTGTTTCCAGTAAGGTATGCAAGCTTGTTGACCAAAATAATTTTTTCTGGCTTGTGTCAAACCACCAGTCGCCAATGCGGGCAATCAGTTGTGCTTCCATCAGTTGCCGCTCGTTTTCTTTCAGCGCTGTTTCATAGCGCTTCTGTTCAGTAATATCAGAAACCGCAACCACTATACGATTAGTGTACACACCGTCGAGGTCAAAAACAGGACTGGCTTTCGCGGCAAACCACCTGTCGGTGCCAAAAAATGATTGAAACTGGATAGCCTGGGTTTGCCTTGTTTGCACCACGTAGTCAATAGCATTATTCAATGTCCTGGCCTTTTCTTCGCCCAAAACATCATCCAAACGTTTATTTTCAAACAGCTTAGGACTAACAGCGCGGGTTTCATTTTCATTGAACCATGCCTTAATACAAACTTTATCTTCGTTAAACTCCAATAAAATCTCATTAATAGAGTTGATAAGCCAATGAAGCTGGTTGCGGTTTTGTTTAAGCTCCTCTTCGTTTTGCAGTAAGGTGTCGTTAAGTTCTGTCAGGTTTTTTACCGCTCTGCTGAGCTTATATTTAAAAATTACCCTCACTATAAAGGACACGTAGGCTATTAACGTAAATGTTAACAATAAGAGGATCAGTGCGAATAACGGAATTTCTCGGTCACCGTCGCTGAAATAAGCGGCGGTGATAACCAATAGGTTAAGTATGCTGAGCCTGATAAAACCGCGCGCAGTTCTACAAAATAAGGTGAGGGCGATAAAAACTGTTACAGAACTTAAGAGGTATACATTGGCAAAATTGTTGGCTCCCAGCAATAAACCGTTGTTTACAACAAGGTATAAAACCATAGCCAGGTAGCGTAGGCCTACATACGCTTTTCGTTGTTTGGGCGAAAATGAAAATATGACGGTTACCAGACATATTAAGCTGCTTATACCACGCAGTAATAACGGATCATATACGCGTCCGAAGCATAAATAGTGAAGAGCAGGGCTGGAAATAGCTAAACCAAGTAACAATAAACGGTAAATACTATCATCATCCTGAATATATAATAGCAATTTACCTTTAGAGAGCATAATTATGGCCTTAAATTAGCAGTTTTTAGTCAAATAATACCGATATAGCGCCAATAAAATATTTTTTACAAACAGAAAATGAACCTGATGGCTAATAATACGCAGATTTATTTACTTTTGTTACCAATACAATAACAAATCTATGTCTGAGACAGCACAACTGAAAATTGGAGATAAAACTTATGATCTGCCTATAATTGAAGGTTCAGAGCACGAAAAAGCTATTGACATTTCTAAATTAAGAGATCAAACAGGTTATATCACCCTTGATATTGGGTATAAGAATACCGGTGCTACCAAAAGTGCTATTACTTTTCTGGATGGCGAACAGGGTATTTTAAAATACCGCGGTTACCCGATTGAACAACTTGCCGAGAAATCAACCTTTATTGAGGTTGCTTACCTCCTTATTTATGGCCAGCTACCTACTCAAAGCCAGTTGTCTGATTTTCAGTACCAGATTAGCAGACACACGCTTGTGCATGAGGATATGAAGAAGTTTTTTGATGGTTTTCCGTCAAAATCGCATCCTATGGGCCAGCTGTCATCGCTAATCGGTGCTTTAGCAGCTTTTAATCCGGAATCGTTACAACAAGGTTTAAGCAATGAGGAGATCAACCTGGAGATCATTAAGTTGATCGCCAAGATGAGCACTATCGTTTCATGGATCTACAAAAAATCATTGGGCCACCCGGTAGTATATCCTCAAAATAAATACGACTATGTGACCAACTTCCTGCACATGACCTTTGGCGAACGTACTGAAGAGTATGTTGTAGAACCTGTTGTAGTTGATGCTATGAACAAATTGCTGATTCTGCATGCAGACCACGAACAAAACTGTTCAACTTCGACTGTACGTATCGTAGGTTCATCAGACGCTAACCTTTATGCTTCTATTTCAGCAGGTATTTCTGCACTTTGGGGCCCGCTTCATGGCGGCGCTAACCAGGCGGTTATCGAAATGCTCGAAAAAATTAAGGCTGATGGGGGAGATACTGATAAATGGATTGCCAAAGCCAAAGATAAGAACGATCCTTTCCGCTTAATGGGATTTGGTCACCGCGTATACAAAAACTTCGACCCACGCGCCAAAATCATCAAAAAGGCATGTGACGATATCCTGGAAAAATTAGGTGTTAATGATGAGGTTCTCGATATAGCTAAACGACTGGAAGAAGTTGCACTTAAAGATCCTTACTTTGCAGAACGTAAGCTTTATCCAAACGTTGACTTCTATTCCGGTATCATTTATCGTGCTTTGGGTTTCCCTACCGATATGTTTACCGTTCTGTTTGCCCTTGGCCGTTTACCAGGCTGGATAGCACAATGGAAAGAAATGAAGACCAACAAAGAGCCAATCGGCCGTCCGCGTCAGATTTATGTTGGTGCTACCACACAAGATTATGTGGATTTGAAGAACAGATAAGTAGAAAGCTTTTAAATATAAAAATGGCCGGTTGATTTTGTCACCGGCCATTTTTTGTTGCTACCATTGTTAGTCTACACATGTCGAAAACAAGAAGAGGCGCCTGGAATTCCGGGCGCCTCTTTGTTTTAGTTGTATGGTTTCGATTAGTGTTGTACTATAGTATAGGTTCCGGTTTTGTCATCCACACTTGGGATGAAGTTTACCGTATAAGATCCTGTAGTTGAAACCGACATGTTACCGCCATTGCTGGCTGTTAATGTTTTGCCGTCAGGCGTAGCCAGATAACCAAAACTGGTGGACCAGGCATGGTTTTCTCTGATCTTAAAGCCTCCTGTTGACTTTAAAGTAGTAGTAACGGACCATCTACCGGTGTTATCGTTAATATATTTCATATCCACATCGGTGCCCCAATCAATAGCTGCATCGCCGATAATACTATAATATTTGGCAACCGGCGCGATGGTAAGGGTATTGGCATTTAAATCAAGCGTAACCTGATATAAACCTGCTGTGGTGGGAGCAGTAAAGTTATTTGACCCATTGTAAGTTACCGGATAGCTTGCTGTAGTAGCGCCGGGACCTGCACTGCTGTTAGTGGCGTATTTATTGGCCCAGCTTTTAACAGGAGTTATCAGGAACTGGTTGTTACCTGCGGTAAAGTTAATAATACCAGTATAAACGCCATTGCCGGTAGCAGAAACAAGGCTATCAGCAGTAGCCGGATTCCATCCTTGATAAGCGCCGGGTACATATACCCATGAGGTAAGGAAAAATGGCGTAACGATAAGTGTAAGAGTATTTGAATAGACAGGGGTTGATCCGCCACCCAAACTGTGTTGTACACGGACGTTTACCTGCGATGCAACTCCTCCGCTAAGACCTAATTTTAATAAAAGATTATTAAAATCATTGGTTGAAAAACCTTGCGAATACACCCTGGTGCTTAAACCAGTAGACGCCATTTTTGAACCCCAGTTGTCGCCAGGTACGTCTATTTGCAGGGTATTGGTTACGGCCGCGTTATATTCATAAGTTGGCTTGGTAAAAGTGAACTTGATGACAGAAGTAGTGTCATTGAGTTTACTCTTATCTAACACAAGGGTGGTAGTATTAGCAGACAGCGTTCCGGCTGTTCCCCCTTTGGTCACCACAAGGGCGTCGTTCTTTTTGCACGATGAGAACATTAGCAGTGAAACACCGCTCAATGTTAAAAATATTGTAAAAAGCTTTTTCATATCCTCTTCATAATTAATAAGGAATGCTGGCTATAAATGAGATATAGCCAGCATTGTTGGTTAATATCCCGGATTTTGTTTTAAGTTAGGGTTAGCAGCTCTGTCTTGGTCAGGTATTGGATAAATGTTGCGGTAGTCGCCAACACTTGTTCCATTTTTTACACCGCCTTTCCAGGGCCACAAATAAGCATTAGTTGTAAATTGACCATAACGAACAAGGTCGGTACGGCGGAATCCTTCCCAATACAGCTCTCTTCCTCTTTCGTCCAGTATAAACTGTAAATTAAGCTGACCAGCAGAAATGTTACCGGCTGTACTACCAGCATAAGCCCGAGTACGGATCTTATTAATGTACGTTAGGGCTGTAGCATTATCGCCACCTGTACCACCACGTAAAACAGCCTCTGCATAGATCAGGTACATCTCAGATAGACGGAACAATGGTTCATCCACGTCAGAGAAATTGAGGTTTGAGCCAGCCGAACCGCTTGTAGTAACGTTTCTCCATTTAGTAACGGCATAACCGTCGGTAAAGGATGTTATATCGTTAATCTGAAGGTTTTGGCCATCTGTCCAGAACTCAGCCCTGGTGTCTGGGTTACCATTTTCAGGGAATGACTTAGTTGGGTTAGCAGGGAAAAGACTTACCAGTGCAGAGGTTGTTCTGATACCGGCCCAACCACCACTAATACCGAAGTAACTTGAAGGCATAGTGCCGCCAACTGCCGCATGAGTCATGAACGTTGTGCCACCGTAACCTTGAATATTGTTGCCGTCATACTCAATTGAAAAAATATTTTCAGTTGAGTTATTGTTGTTATCGGCAAGAAAAAGATTATCGTAACTAGGTATTAAAGAATAACCTGCGTTAATCACCTTTTGGGCATAAGTTATAGCATCGGTATAACGAGCAGTGCCAGTGTAAACCTGTGCATTTAAGTACAAGCGAGCTAACAGGGCCCAAACAGCAGCCTGATCAGCACGACCATACTGATTTTTCATCGGAGCCACCATCAAAGGATCGATAGCCTTTAATTCGCTCTCCACATAACTGAAAAGTGCAGTACGGTTTGTTTGCGGAGGTATAATTGAACCTACGGTATTTGCGTCAGTTACAAACGGCGGATTAGCAAATAAGTCCATCAACACCCAGTATTGGTAAGCACGTAAAAAACGGGCTTCCGCACGATAATGGCGAATGTTATCAGCATCTGCACCGCTAATACCATGGCTTGAAAGATTAGCGTCTGATGATTGACGGATAAAGTCGTTAGCCAACGTGATCTGGTACATGCTGCGGTAATACAGACCGGTTAAGATGGTATTGCCAGAACCCCAGGTCATGTTGTGGAAATCCGGTACTCCGGGGTCACCCCAGCCAATTACGGCTTCGTCTGTTGGTAACTCCTGTGCATACCAGTATAAACGGAAGAAGTCAGAAGTTCCTTCGTCAATACCGGCCACGTCGCCGCTTCCTGCAGGGCCCTGGTTACCGGTTAAAGCGAATGCGCCATAAACCTTTGCCATTGCCTGGGTGTAACCCAGAGGGGTACTATAAACCTGCTGTGAGGTTGTTTGATAGTTTGGTGTAAGAATTTTGTTTTTCTCACACGACATTAAGCTACCGGTTAAAACTCCGGCGATTAATAATATTTTTATTGAATTTCGTTTCATGTTGATTCCTTCTGCAATAAATTAAGTTTTAATTATTTCAGGCTTAAGTTCAAACCAAGTACGTAGGTTCTTGGGCGAGGATACAGATTGTAATCTATACCTGCTCCAGAAGTACCGGTGTAACTAAATTCTGGGTCAACACCTTTATAGTTAGTGATGATAAAGGCATTTTGCACCATAAAGCTTAATCTAAGGTCGCCTGCATTATTAAATAATTTACCAAAGTTATAGTAGAGGTGAATGTTGTCCATTCTGAAGAACGATCCATTTTGGATATAATAGTCGGACAGTAAGTCAAGGCTCCCATTACCTGTAAGGCCACTGGTTAACACATCTGATGAACCGTTGTTAATGGTACCCAGCGGATTGATGATGTTACGTTGAATACCAGTAGCTGAGGCTATATTATTATATAGGTAGTTGCCAAAGTTTGCCCGAGCCACAAAGCCAAGCGTAACCTTTTTATAACGGAAGTCAGAGCTAAGGCCAAGAATTTGTTTAGGATCAGGACTGTAAACGTGATACAGATCCTGGCTGTTTATAACTCCATCATTGTTTCTATCTACAAAAACACCGTCTATAGGCTTGCCGTTGGTGCCATATACTTGCTGATAAGCATAGAAAGCATTTCTTGCATACCCGGGCTGGTCAATTTGAATGTAGTTACCCGTACCTCCTGAAATCTTGCCTTCCTGTATACCAGGGAAGTTAGGGTTAGGAGTAGTAGTTAGGTTAGTGATCTTGTTATGGTTAAAAGAAACGTTGAAGTTACCTGTCCAGGTGATATCTTTTTGCTTGATAATGTTAGCGGAAACAGCAAGTTCTAAACCGTCATTTTCCATGTTACCAACGTTACCAACTATCTGGTTGCTAAAGTTAGTTCCGGCTGACTGAGGAATAGTTACAAGCAGGTTTTTAGTTTTGTTGTAATAATAATCAATAGTACCAGTGATACGGTCGTTTAAGAAACCATAGTCAAAGCCGATGTTGCTTGCCGCAGTGGTTTCCCAGGTTCTGCCGGGGTAATAAGCACCGGGACGGTACATGTTGTAGTAGGTATTACCAAACGCGTATCTGGCAGTACTGTTACTTAAGCTATACTGAGATAAGTAGTCATAATTACCAATGCCTTCTTGATTACCAGTAACGCCGTATTCCAAACGTAATTTCAGCATAGAAACAACCGGGCTGTTTCTCAGGAATTCCTCATTGCTGATTCTCCATGCAATCGCGCCTGAAGGGAACACGCCCTGACGCGTAGCCGGAGCAAATTTAGTAGACTCATCACTACGGATAGATCCTGTAATGTAATATTTCTCGTCGTAGTTATAGTTAACACGGCCATAGAAAGAGGTTAGGATATATTCGTCAGTGAGGTACTCAAAATTGTTGTAGTTGTTAGCCGAACCTGAATTGATGAGGCCATTGGTGAATTCGGTAGTGTAAAACAATCCGTTATTCTGGAATAAGCCGTTTGAAGCAGTTTTCTTGAAATCCTGGATTGAGTAACCAGCAACAGCATCAACGTGGCTCTTTATGCTCTTAATGTCTTTTGAATAGCTGAAATAACCCTCAAAAAGCTTATTCTGGATTTTTTGATTGTATGGGCTATAGCTTCCGCTATAATAAACGCCGTCAAATGATTGGGCAGTAAGGTAGTTTGAAGCCGCGTTGGGAGGAACAATAGTTCTTCCTGATCCTTTTGATCCATCATAACCCAAGTTAACATTTGCATGTAAGTCTGGAAGGAAGTGAAATTTGTAGTCTAAATTTAAGCTTGCAATGCCTCTGTAAACCGTACTTCTGTTATCTGTTTGATTAAGAAGACCAACAGGGTTTAGAGGAGCCAATTGTTTAAGACCATTTTTAGAAGATGCATCAAGCCACTGCCAGTAACCACCATAGTTAGCATAAGCAGCATCTGAAGATTTTACAGGTACAGTTGGGTTAAAGCTTACCGCATCGCTAATGATACCACCTTCATCCACGAAGCGCTGTTTTACCTGAGCACCGATAAAGTTAAAGTTAATCTTTAAATGGTCTTTAAGTAAGCTTGGGCTTAAATTTACCGATGCAGAGTTTCTTTCCAGCGATGTGGTTTTCAATATACCGTTCTGATCTGTAAATCCATAAGAAATACGGTAGGGGAGCTTATTATGAGCAGCTGCGCCAGCGATGCTGATGTTATCATCAGTGCTTACAGCAGTTTGATAAATTTGCTTCTGCCAGTCAGTGTTGGCAGTTCCCAACTCTGCTTTTTGAGCAGTTGAGCCGTACTGATTTACATAGGCGCGGAATTGATCCGGAGAAAGAACTGACGCTTCCTTGGGCAGGGTAGCAACAGAACCTTGCAGGTTTACGCCAATTGTGGGTTTTCCAGATTGTCCTTTTTTAGTAGTGATCAAAATTACACCATTAGAAGCACGATTACCATATATTGCGGAAGCAGATGCGTCTTTCAGGATGGAGAATGATTCGATGTCATTCGGGTTGATCAAATCAAGTGGGTTTGAAACACCTGAAATGGCATCTGAACCCAGCGGAACCCCATCAACCACGATCAATGGCGAATTGCTTCCGTTGATAGATGCACCACCGCGAATAGTGATTGTGCTTCCAGCACCAGGGGAGCCACTGTTTGAAGTAATAGATACGCCTGCTACTTTGCCCTGGATTAATTGCTCCGGAGTAGTAATTGCGCCCTGATCAAAATCTTTTGATGTTACAGTAGCAACAGATCCTGTCAGGTCTTTTTTCCGTGTAGTACCATAACCAACAACCACAATTTCATTCAAAGCGGTTGCGGCTGGTTGTAATTGGAACTGAGCGGTAACGTTACCGGAAGCTGTTACAGTAACAGATTTGCTCAAGTCCTTATATCCAACAAATCGTGCAGTTACAGTGTAAGCGCCCGGTTTTACGCCTCTTATTACGTAGTTACCGTTGGCATCGGCGGCTGCACCACTGGTGGTTCCGTTAACGGTTGCAGTTGCGCCGGGTAGGGGTTGACCGTGCTCGTCTACAATCTTACCCGAGATACTTCCGGTTTGTGCAAATGCCATGATGGATAACATCAGGAATGCACACAGAAGTACATACTTTTTTGAGTAGTTTTTTCCCATTTACTTTTTAAATTTTATGTTAATAATTAAGGCTATTTTGCAAACTATAATTGGTCTATTAAACGGGCAAAATTAGCATGCGACTAATTTACACTTCGGTGTAATAAATCCAAATTTTATATATAGGATAATTTTGAGCTATTTTCATCTAGTAAATTTAATTATTAAGAAATAAAGGACTTGTTTTAATTACGACTTTAAAACACCTGTTTTTACGTTCTGTTTAAGTTATTTTAACGTTTTTTGAAATTTATGGTGTAAAAAATACACACATGTTTATTTTTACTTTTATGTAAACGTTACCGGGAACGTTCCCGAAATATTAAATGTTAGCAATACAATTAATCATGCCTAAAAAAAATTTTTTCTTCGCGTTTTGGCTTTTATGCTTAAATCTTTTTGCTTTTGGCCAGTTTAAAATCACCTTTGTAACAGGTCATATTCCGCCTTTGAAAACGGGAGCGGACACGTTGTTTTTAGCCGGAAATTTTAACGGGTGGAATCCCGCGTCAAAGGATTGGCGAATGCAATTGACTGATCATGGTCAGTACCGGCTTGTTCAATACCTGCCGCCCGGTAAGTATAGCTTTAAACTTACACGGGGCAGTTGGCAGACAGTAGAATGTACCAGGGATGGCAAAGCTATTGCTGATCATGACTTTACCATGAGCAAGGATACTACCATTACAGTAAATGCAGAGGGCTGGCAGGATAACTTTAAGGCGGCGGAAGCGGTGAGCACTGCCAGTAAGCAGGTACACATTGTAAGCGAAAAGTTCAACATGCCGCAGTTGGGGCGCGAACGGCGAGTGTGGATCTACCTACCAGCGGACTACAGCCACTCTCACAAAAAGTATCCCGTTATTTATATGCACGACGGCCAAAATCTTTTTGACAACCGCACGGCAGGCTTTGGCGAGTGGGGGATTGACGAATTTATGGACAAACTGCCCCCAAAAGATCAGTGCATTATTGTTGGCATTGACCACGGAGGGGATTACCGGATAACTGAATATGATCCGTACGACTCCAAATATGGCAAAGGCAGGGGAGACGATTATGTGGAATTCCTGGTAAAAACCCTGAAGCCTTATATCGATGAGCATTATCGGACTATGCCCGGTGCTGCCCACACGGGTATTGCCGGTAGTTCTATGGGCGGGCTTATTTCCATGTATGCCGAGCTGAAGTATCCCAACGTTTTTGGATCTGCCGGTATTTTTTCACCGGCCTTCTGGATCGCTCCACCAATTTATAACTACGCGCAGCAGCAAAAACTAGCCGGCCATTCTCGGTTTTACTTTGTATGCGGCGATGCTGAAAGTGAGGACATGGTTACCGATATGCAAAAGATGGTGAATCTCGTGCGGTCAAAAGATGTTAGCGAAGCTAATTCTCCAACGGTTGTGGTACCTGCCGCCAAGCATAACGAAAAACAATGGCACGATGATTTTCCCGCATTTTATCAGTGGTTTATCCAGAAGGCCTTAAGCAAGTAAATTGGCCGCTTAATAAGAAATAAGGTGTTGGAGCAGTGGTTTGATATCTGCAAAAATAAAAAGTCCGAAAGCTCAGCTTTCGGACTTTCTTATGTTTGATAGTGGCGATTCCTATTGATCAATCGCCGTCAGAAGCTCCGAATAAATAGGTTTCTACGTTGCCTACCGGTACGCTAACCATTTCGCCGCGGTTCATCTGCCACCAAAAGCGCAGGCGCGGTTTCTCACGGTTGCCAATCTCATTCATAGATTCGGCATTATACAAGCGTCCGTTCACCATTACGTATTTAATATTATCGCTGTAGCGGATGTCGTCCAGCGGGTTCTGATTCATCACAATGAGATCTGCCAGTTTTCCTGGCTCTAATGATCCAATCTCGCGATCCATACCCAAATAAGAGGCGCCATTCATGGTAGCACAACGTATGGCCTGTATAGGCGTCATGCCGCCTTGGGTCAGCATCCACAGCTCCCAATGTGCGCCAAGTCCCTGCAACTGTCCGTGTGAACCAAGGTTGACCTTTGTGCCGCCATCGGCGATCTGTTTTACATAGCGGGAAACATCAATATGTCCATAATCGCCATATTCAGAAGTTGTTCTGCGACGTGAGCGTGCGTCAACAATACCTTGAGGCGTAAAGTTGAGCAGACGGTCGTTTTTCCATACCTCCGTGCGGTCATACCAGTAGTTTTCGCCAAACTGAGTGCCGTAGCATACAATAAGCGTGGGAGTATATCCGGACTTGCTATCGTTCCACAGTGCTTTTACATCTTTATATACGGGCCAAACCGGAATGTTATGCTCGATGCCGGTATGTCCGTCTAATATCATGTTCATGTTAGTGAAAAACGTCGAGCCACCTTCCGGAACCACTTGCATTTGCAGTTCGCGGGCGGCTTCAATAATTTGCTGCCGCTGTTCGCGCCGTGGCTGGTTGTAGCTCTTTACAGAAAAAGCGCCCACGGCCTTCAATCGGCGTAAATTGGAGCGCGCATCATCAAGGCTATTAATTACTGCCTTAAAGTCGCCGTCTGCGCCATACAGTATGGTACCGGTAGAGTAAATCCTCGGTCCAACCATCTCACCGGCCTTAACCATTTCAGACTGGCTAAAAACCATTTCTGTATTTGCCTACGGGTCATGAGCGGTGGTAACACCATAAGCAAGATTAGCAAAGTAGTTCCAGTCTTGCTGGGGGCTAATCCCGTCTGGGCTGGCATGTAAGTGCGCGTGTACATCAACAATGCCTGGCATAATGGTTTTGCCGGTAACATCAAACACTTTGGCATCAGCCGGAGCTTGTACATCCTTGCCAATGGCAACAATCTTGTTCTGGTCTATTACGATTGTGCCTTTTTCAATAACCTCATCACCCTTCATGGTAATAATACGGGCGTTGGTAAAGGCAATTTTTCCTGTAGGTACGTCGGTTTTTATCTTCAAGCCGATGTCTGTTCCGGCCGTATCGGCAGCCGGGATACGTTCAGCTGAACCCTCAACAAAGGTAAATGCGTTTCTAATGTCCCGTGTATAGTATTTGGGGCCAAGGGTCCACATCATTTTCTGACTATCCTTGCTCCATTGCAGATAGGTACCGGCATCATGTGTAAGCCTATTTAACGGTAAGCTCTTATTGCTGGCCGAGAGATCCTGGGGAGCGCCGGTAGTGGTCATCGGCGTGATATAGCAATTGAATAGCTCGGTAAAAGCCATCCATTTACCGTCCGGGCTTGGCGCAAATTGAGTGGCGTAGGTTGATGTATATAAGGTACGCTGGTTGGCGCCGGTAGTATCCATCATTTTAAAAGCCTTTTTGTCGCCTTCGCTGCTCTGATAATAGATCTTGCTGTCATCAGCCGAATACTGCGGCCTGATACCGTTGTTGATGATCATTTTCGGCGTTCCACCATTGGCCGAGATCACATAAATGCCTGGGTTTTTGCCAAAAGCATAGCCGAGTACCTCATTGCCTTCGCCTTTGCGAAATACAATCCTGTCGCCCTTATTGTTGAATTTTGGCGAATAGTAGAATCCTTTATCGATGGTGAGCCTGCTAACCACACGGGTAGTGAGGTCAATTTTGTTGATAGAACCCTTGAGCTCATCGGTCCAGTCTACATAGATCAGCGATTTGCCGTCCGGGCTAAAATCCGGTTCATACTCCAGGTCAGGGGTGCTGGTTATTCTTTCGGGTTTGCCATTCGGCAAGTCTTTAATATAGATATGTCCGGCTGCATTAAACGCTACCCGTTTCCCATCAGGCGAGGTAGTAAGCTGGCGGATCATTTTTGCTGTAAATTCATCCGAAAAAACGCGCTGCGGAAAATGCAACGCTTCAGCAACAGTCTGTTGCGATGTTACCTCGAACGGAACGAGTAATGGGTTTAAGGTATTGATGTCGAGGTTCCAGATCTTGCCTTTTGCGTAAAAAATCAGGTTCTTACTATCGGGCGTCCAGGCAAAATTGGGGTAGGTACCAAATATGGCCCAGGTTTCCTGCTGGTCGTGAGAAAGCTCATCGTACACGGGCCACTCTTCGCCGGTAGCCAGATTTTGCAGATATAGTACCGACTTGAGCCTAACCCTGCGCACAAAGGCCATCATTTTACCATCAGGAGATAACTGCGGCCTACAAGCGCCGCCGGGCCCGCCGGCAACGGTTTCAATCTGTCCGGTTTCGCGATTAAGTCGTTTTATCGCATAAATGCCTTTGTTGGGGTCCTTATTATATTCAAAAGTTGGCCCTGGGGTAACATCTTCACTCCAGTAAACATATTTGCCATCGGGACTTACCACCGGCTCTCCTGCATCCTGCTGATCGTTTTTACGTTTGGTAAGCTGAATACCTTCGCCGCCATTTTTGTGGTACATCCACATTTCGCCTGCGCCTAAAGAGCGGGTTGCAGTGAAGTGCTTACGTGCAACAAGATACTGTCCATCTGGTGTCCATGAGGCATTATTTAAAAGTCGGAACGTTTCTTTAGTTACCGGGTGCTTGGCGCTACCATCGGCGTTCATCACCCAGATATTGTCTGCACCATCTTTATCGCTGGTATAAGAGATCTGTTTACCATCCGGGCTAAACCGGGGCTGAATTTCCCACGCGCGGCCACCTGCCAATAATGTAGCTTTGCCTCCTTTAATAGGAATGGTATAAATGTCGCCAAGCAGGTCAAAAACTATGGTTTGGCCATCCGGACTAACATCCAAATTCATCCATGTACCTTCTTCGGTAGTAATGGTAACTCTTTTTGCCTGTCCTCCGGCATTCTCAATATTCCACTTTTGCGCAAAAAGGCTGCTTTGAAATAATAGCAGCGCGAAGCATATATAAAGTTTTTTCATGGATACAGATTTGGGACGAAATTAAAAATATTGAGCCATATTGATAGATTTGCTGCCGGCACTTTGCATGACTATACAAGAAATATTACAACAATATTGGAAACACAGCAGTTTCAGACCCCTTCAGCAGGAGATCATTGAATCTATTCTGAACGGGCATGATACGCTTGCCTTGTTGCCTACGGGCGGCGGCAAATCGATTTGTTTTCAGGTGCCGGCAATGGCTAAAGATGGCATCTGTATAGTTATTTCGCCGCTAATAGCCCTTATGAAGGACCAGGTGGAAAACCTTAGAGCCAAAGGTATTGAGGCTATCGCCATCGTATCTGGCATGGGTAAGCGTGAGATAGATATTGCGTTGGATAATTGTATTTACGGCCAGGTTAAATTTTTGTATCTCTCGCCTGAACGTTTATTGTCTGACCTGGTTCGCGAGCGGATTAAATACATGAACGTTAACCTCATTGCCGTTGACGAAGCTCATTGTATTTCACAATGGGGATATGATTTCCGGCCGCCATATCTGCACATAGCCAATATACGGGCGCTACATCCTAAGGTGCCGGTGCTGGCCTTAACTGCTACCGCTACCGCCGAGGTAAAGGAAGATATACAGCAAAAGCTGCTGTTTAAAAATGGCAAGCTCTTTCAAAAAAGTTTTGAGCGGCAAAATCTCAGTTATGTTGTGGAGCTTCAGGAAAATAAGTTACGACGGATGCTTCAGGTAGCCCAAGGTATTGGGGGAAGCGGTATTGTATATGTACGCAGTCGCAAGGATACCCAGGAGCTGGCACGTTTTTTTACCGAAAGCGGTTTTTCTGCCGATTTTTATCATGCCGGATTAAAGGGAGATGTGAGGGCGGCAAAGCAGGAGGGGTGGAAAAATAATAACACGCAGATCATGATCGCCACCAATGCTTTCGGGATGGGCATTGACAAGCCCGACGTCCGTTTTGTGATCCATCGCGATCTGCCCGAAAGCCTTGAGGCCTATTACCAGGAGGCAGGCCGCGCGGGCCGGGATGAGCAGCGTGCTTATGCCGTATTGCTATACAATCATGGCGACCGTATTAAACAGGAGAAAAAATTTATTCAAAGTTTTCCCTCTCTCGATGAGATCAAGCAAGCTTATCACTTCCTGGCCAACTATTATCAATTAGCTTATGGGGCAGGCGAGGGGCTAAGTTTTGATTTCGATATTACCGATTTTTGCAGCCGCTTTAAGCTGGAACCAGTTAAAACACTTAATGCGCTTAAGTTTTTAGAACAGGACGATTACCTCGCCTTAAATGAGAGCGTTTATCTGCCGTCGCGCGTACGATTTGAGATAGCGCATGAAGAGTTGTACAACTTCCAGATTCAAAATGCAGGTTGGGACCCCTTCATCAAGGCTTTATTGCGGTTGTACGGTGGCGCATTTGATGATTATTCCCGTATCCGCGAATTTGAAATAGCGAAACGAACCGGGCTCGGTTTGCAGCAGGTGAAGGATGCTTTAATACAATTAAACGATTTTGGCGTGTTGAGTTATCTGCCGCAAACAGATCAACCGCAGGTCACCTACCTCAAGCCCCGGCAAACTGCCGCCCATTTGCTTATCAATGTTGCCTATATTGAGGAGCGTAAGGCGGTCTACTTTAAAAAGATGGAAGCCGTTTTTGCCTATGCCGAACATAAAACTTGCCGCAGCCAGATGCTGCTGTCCTACTTTGACGAGCCGGATGCCCGCAAATGTGGCGTCTGTGATGTTTGTATCGAAGAAAAACGCAGGAGCAAAGCAGGCGAACTCACCGAAATAATAACCATTGCTGTAGTGGAATTACTTGGTGCCAACCCACTTTCGCTCGAACAACTGATCGGTTCTATTCCCAAAGGAACCGATAAAGAAAAACTTCAGGCAGTACGCCTGTTGCTTGATGCCGGCAAGATCAAAACCAACGGCGATATTTACTATCTCTAAGCTTTCTCCATTCGCCGACTGCAACACGTCATTCGCCGACTAATCCTCTCTGCTCGTCTAAATGAGCCCATTATGCTGTAACGTTTTTTTCTGGTGCTCGTCTTATGGATGTATTTAATAACAAAGACAACAACGGATTGGTAATCAAAAAATTGGCTATATGAAAACTAAGATTTTAAGCATAATGGCAATACTCGGTTTAGTATTGGTTATGGCAGGTTCAGGGAAAGCAGAATCTCTAAGAGGTACAGCATCTGCACTATCAACAGTGCTGCCCGATATAAGTAATTTTTCAAAAATTGAGGCGCGTGGCAATGTAGAGGTATACTTAACCTCCGGCGACGTAAACCGGGTAAAAGTTTACAGTAATTATTACAGCGAGAACGCCCTCGTTCAAAATGATAACGGCGTTTTACGCATTACATCTTACAAACCCGAAAAATTAGTGGTATGGGTTATTGTTAAAGATCTGCGCGAAGTAGCACTATATGATAATGCAGTGGTAAACTCATTCGGTAAACTGGGTGCGCTCGAATTAAATGTTAACCTACATGACAACGCCTTGGCAAATTTAAAGCTGGACGCCATCAGCGCCGATATTACGATAAATGACCGCGCCATGGCCAACCTTACCGGCACCGCTGATGACTGCCGCCTTACCTATAATCAGTCAGCAACTGTAAATAGCGCAAAATTTGCATCAAATCATATTAGCCGTAACGTTATCTCTACTTGCAACGTATCTAAAAATACAAGCCAGCAATATGCCGGCCTTTAATCAGCAAGCACTTTTGCAAAAGTTCAACATATATTTTTAAGAGAGTCCTCATTTTCTGAGGGCTCTTTTTTACTTTTGATGTAACCCGATTCTTTAAACCGGCGTCACAGTTCAACATGAAAAAGATATACATCACCCTCGCGTTCGCAATGTGGTAGTTACAGTTAGTGTTTTCTCTTCCTGTCGTTTCGGCTGTATTAAAGGCTCAGGCCACCAGGTAACCGAAACAAGAAAATTAAGTGGCTTTTCGCGCTTAAGCATTTCCGGCGGTTATAAGGTAATGTTAAAGCAAGACAGTTCATTAAGTGTAGCTATAACAGCTGATGACAATCTGATGCAGTATATTCATACAGATAATAGCGGCGACGTGCTCGATATTTATAGTAAAAAGAATGTTTGCAGCAGCGGCGAAATGACGCTCGTTATCGGCATTAAACAATTAGACAAGCTTGAGGCAAGTGGCGCTGTTGACGTTACTTCTGCAGGTAAGCTCAATTTAAACGACGTCAGCTTCGTACTGTCTGGCGCGGGCAAGCTCAATCTTAATTTAAGCGCCAATAATGTAAATACTGAAGGAAACGGCAGTACAGAAGTTCATCTCACCGGCCAGGCGGCTTCGCATAAAATAAACTTAACGGGAAGCGGTAAGCTGTATGCCTTCGATTTTGTGACCGGAAATTGCGATCTGGAAACAACCGGCGCAAGCGACTGTGAAGTAAATGTACTGCACGATTTAAAGATCAATACCACAGGCTCATCCAGCGTTAAATATAAAGGTAGTCCCAATATCAGCGAAAAGAAGGTAGGAGCCGGCTCTGTAACCAAGGTTGATTGAAACGTTGATTATGGCGGATCGGGTGCCCGCTGAAGTGGCTTGGGATTGGGTATTGGGGCGCTGGACATACTTGGTGCAATTCGGTTAACGGGTGTTCGTTCCGTGCTGTCGGGTTTGTTAACTGTTCCAGCAACAGGGCCTTTGTTTTGCGCCGTTTGTAGATTTTTAGAAGTGTGGCAAGCTGCAAAGAGCATCAGTATACCGATGTAGGGCAGATATTTCATTCTTAGTAGTTTAACTGCGGAAAATCGTTTAAAGCATGTTGTTTTGCTATTTATTTTTGCACGGCTTTTATAGCGGGCGTAGAAATAATTTAAGCTTTAAATGCAATTCTCCTGTTATTTGCTGGTTTAACAGCAGCAGTTACCAAAAAGTTTCACAGGTATGCCGATGGCAGCCTTTCCACGGCCGCTGTTAAAAAAGGTGATTTCCAAACCATTATGCCCTCATGGAAATATGGTGCCATGAAAGAATCAGACCTGAAGGCAATTTATGCTTACCTGAGAACCGTAAAACCAATAAAAAACGGCGTAGTGCGCTTTGAGCAGATAGCCAGCGTTAAATAATGTTATCAATCAAGCTTAAATTCTCTAAAAAATTTCTACTTTTGCCCCTCCAAAAGCTAAAACAATCAGTGCTTTGGCTTTTGATTTATTAAAATTAATTATCCGGTAAAAGATGAATATCTCTCAGGAAAAAACAGATAAGCTTAACGCGCTAATAAAGATCAATATCAATCCCGAAGATTATCAGCAACGTGTTGATAAGGCAATCAAAGCTCAGGCTAAAAAAGCTAAGCTTCCGGGATTTCGTCCGGGCATGGTTCCTGCGGCACACATCAAAAAAATGTACGGAAAAAGCATTTTAGTTGATGAAATTAACAATCTGCTTAATGATACCCTGAACAACTATATCAATGAGCAGAAACTGGAAGTATTGGGCCAGCCACTGCCAAAAGTTGACGATGAGAAAGCCTACAACTGGGATTTTAACGATGACTTTGAATTTAACTACGAAATAGGCTTAGCGCCTGAGTTCAACGTTAACTTTTCAAAAGATGATAAATTAACGCATTACGTTGTTAAGGCTGATGCTGAAACACTGGAATCAAGAATTAAAAACCTGCGCCGTAGCTATGGCAAAATGACAAACCCTGACGTATCGGCAGATGGCGATGTTATTTATGCTGAATTAAAGCAGCTTTCTCCTGATGGCTCTGTTTTTGAAGAAGGAATTGACAAGACTACGTCTGTACGCTTAGAGCAAATTCAAAATGATGAGGTAAAAGCTTCATTGATCGGCCTTAAAAAAGACGATGAGCTTGAATTTGATATTCAAAAAGCTTACAATAATGATGCAACCCGTATTGCTGCGTTGTTGAACATAGACGAAGCCGCTGCAGCTGATTTGAAATCAAATTTCAAACTGACTGTTAAAAATGTTAACCGCCTGGAAGAAGGTGATCTTAACCAGGAGTTCTTTGATAAATTATTTGGCGAGGGCGTTGTAACTACTGAAGAAGAGTTCAGAGGAAAAGTTACTGAAGAGATTGAAAGCATGATGGCGCAGGATTCAGAGCGTAAACTGGATAACGACCTGTTTAACCTGGCCTTGGAAAAGATTGAGCTTGAATTGCCTGACGAGTTTTTGAAACGCTGGTTAAAAGCAACTAACGAGAAACTTAGCGACGAAGAACTGGAAGGTGGCTATGCAGATTTTGCCAAGAACCTTAAATGGACCTTGATTGCTAATAAATTAGTAAGAGATAACGAACTGGAGATTAAATACGAAGACGTTATCGAGCTGGCAAAAGCTCAAATTGAAGCACAGTTCCGCATGTACAGTCCTCAGCCATTAACTGAAGAGCAGCTTAACCAGTATGCAGTTCAGTTTTTGCAAAACAAGGAAAATGCAAACCGCGTTTTTGAAGACGTAAAAGCACAAAAAGTTTTCGGTTATCTAAAGGGTGTTGTAACACTTGAGGATAAGGAAATTACCTATACCGAGTTTTCAGAACTGAAATAATTTTAATTTATCAGCGTTGTTTAAAGGCTGGTATTTTAAAATTGAAAAAGAAATATAGATTTGCAGAGCAGCCCATTCGGCTGCTCTTGTTTTATATTATGGTAACGCTATTTTCCGGACTTTTTTATGGCTTATTGTATAGAGAAAAGTCGTCGTCACGTAATAAATGATGAGAATTGTTGAAATAAAGTGACGAATAGTATAGTATTACAATTTATTTAAATCAATTTGCTTAAAATGGCGTTGGATTGGAGAATATTACTTCCGTCGTACGTTTTTGAACCACCTTTAAACATACATATACAATATGAATAATATCGATAAGAACGAGTTTCGTAAATATGCTGTGAAACACCACCGGATTAACAGCATTTATGTAGATAAATTTATCTCAAGCGTTGAGCATAAGGCAATACCTATGGGTATGACGCCATATATCATCGAGGAGCGACAGCTAAACGTAGCTCAGATGGACGTGTTTTCGCGCTTAATGATGGATCGTATCATTTTCCTGGGTGATGCTATTTATGAAAACATAGCTAATATTATCCAGGCACAATTGCTGTTTTTGCAGTCTGCAGACAGCAAGCGTGATATTCAGATCTACATTAACTCGCCAGGTGGTTCTGTTTATGCCGGTTTAGGTATTTATGATACCATGCAGTTTGTTTCAAATGATGTGGCTACTATCTGTACAGGTATGGCTGCTTCAATGGCTGCTGTTTTATTGTGTGCCGGTGCAGACGGTAAACGTGCCGCTTTACCGCACTCACGTGTAATGATTCATCAGCCAATGGGTGGTGCACAAGGACAGGCATCTGACATTGAGATTACCGCCCGCGAAATACAAAAGCTCAAAAAGGAATTGTACGAAATTATCTCTAAGCACAGCGGAACATCATATGAGAAAGTTTGGGAAGCCTCAGACCGTGACCATTGGATGATTGCCGAAGAAGCCAAAGAGTTTGGTATGATTGACGAAATTCTGCGCGGCGGCGGCGAAAAATAATTGCAAACAATTTTAAACCCCGCGGGTGTATTAGATGCGATTTAATTGTCTCAGAGGGATAAGTGGGTTTGCAAAGTTGTATTAAATTGTTAATTTTGATTAAAATCGTTTTCCAATGAATAAGAACAGCAAGGAAATCAGGTGTTCGTTTTGTGGCGCCGGTAAACAGGATTCCCTGATGCTGATTGCAGGGCTTGATGCACATATTTGTGACAAGTGCGTAAACCAGGCCAACGAAATTCTGGCGGAAGAGTTGAAGGTCCGAAAGGTAAAGACATCTCCATCTGCTCCTACCATATTAAAGCCAGCAGAAATCAAGTCGCACCTTGATCAATATGTTATTGGTCAGGATGATGCAAAAAAGATTCTGTCTGTAGCCGTCTACAACCATTACAAGCGCTTAAATCAGCGTATTGAAAAAGACGAAGTTGAGATTGAAAAATCCAACATCATCATGGTGGGTGAAACCGGTACCGGTAAAACGTTGCTGGCCAAAACTATAGCCAAAATATTGAACGTTCCGTTCTGTATTTGCGACGCTACAGTGTTGACAGAGGCCGGTTATGTGGGAGAAGACGTAGAAAGTATACTTACCCGTTTGCTGCAAGCGGCAGATTATGATGTGGCAGCTGCCGAAAAAGGCATTGTTTACATTGACGAGGTTGACAAAATTGCCCGTAAGAGCGATAATGCTTCAATTACCCGGGATGTATCGGGTGAAGGTGTACAACAGGCGCTGCTTAAGATATTGGAAGGTACCATGGTAAACGTTCCGCCTCAAGGTGGCCGTAAACACCCTGATCAGAAAATGATCACGGTAAATACCAACAATATCCTGTTCATTTGCGGTGGTGCTTTCGATGGTATTGAAAAGAAGATCGCCAGCAGATTGCGCACGCAAACAGTAGGCTATAAGTTGAAGCACGACGATCAGGAAGTTGATCTGAAGAACCTGTACAAGTATATTACGCCACAGGATCTGAAATCATTTGGTTTAATACCAGAGTTGATCGGTCGTTTACCTGTTTTAACTTACCTTAATCCGCTGGATCGTGATGCCTTGCATAACATCCTTATCGAACCTAAGAACTCCCTGCTTAAACAATATAAAAAGCTGTTTGAATACGAAGGCGTAAAGCTTGAGTTTGAAGACGATGTGCTCGACTTTATTGTTGACAAAGCAATGGAATTTAAATTAGGCGCGCGCGGATTGCGTTCTATCTGCGAAGCGATTATGATCGACGCCATGTTTGAGTTCCCTTCTAAAAAGGACATTAAACGTTTAACGGTAACACTTGATTACGCCCACGAGAAATTTGAGAAATCAGACCTCAAAAAATTAAAAGTAGCTTGATAAGCGCTTATTGTTAAATAATTATATTTGAACTACAGACCCTGGTGTAACGCCGGGGTTTGTTGTATATAAAGGTTTGCATGGATCGTTTGTAAACTATTTGTTCACTTAAATATCACATTATGGTTAATGAAGAGATTGACATTAAGAAAGATGCCGCTATTGTAGAACAATCCAAGAAAGTTCAGGAAGTACAATCCCCAATTAAACCCGGACTTAAAACCAAAGGCGCCATCGTGGCCAACTGGTTGCCGCGTTATACCGGTCGCCCGCTCGAAGATTTTGGTCAATATATTATCCTTACCAATTTTTCCAAGTACCTGCAGATGTTTTCTGAGTGGCATGAAAACGCGCCAGTTTTGGGATTAGACAAACCGATGCAAAGTGTTACAGCAGGCGGTATAACCATTATCAACTTCGGTATGGGAAGCCCGGTAGCGGCCACGGTAATGGATCTGCTTACGGCTATACGGCCCAAAGCAGTGATATTTTTAGGTAAGTGCGGTGGCTTGAAAAAGAAGAACAACGTGGGCGACCTCATCCTGCCTATCGCAGCCATCAGGGGAGAAGGAACGTCTAATGACTATCTGCCGCCCGAAGTGCCTGCATTACCCTCCTTCGCACTGCAAAAGGCTATCTCTACTACCATCCGCGATTTCTCCCGCGATTATTGGACCGGTACCTGTTATACTACTAACCGCCGTGTGTGGGAACACGACCGTGAATTTAAAAAATATCTTAAAACACTCCGCGCCATGGCTGTAGATATGGAAACTGCCACCATCTTTACTACCGGCTTTGCCAATAAGATTCCTACAGGTGCGTTACTGCTGGTATCAGATCAGCCGATGATTCCTGAAGGTGTTAAAACAGCCGAAAGTGATTCCTCGGTAACGGAAAACTATGTGGAAACACATTTACGCATCGGTATAGAATCATTGAAGCAGTTAATCAATAACGGCTTGACGGTTAAGCACCTACGGTTTTAAACTGCCAGTATCGTCGGTGCAAAGTAAACTTTGTTTTTATAGTTGGTAATTGATCAATAATTGTCAACTTTGTGGGTAGACTTTATGTGGTACAACAATATACTCGAAACCATAGGCAATACGCCGCTGGTTAAATTGAACAGAATTACCAAAGATATTCCGGCTACGGTTCTGGCCAAAATTGAGACAACCAACCCTGGTAACTCCATTAAAGACCGTATGGCGCTCAAAATGATAGAGGATGCCGAAAGAGACGGTCGCCTGAAACCTGGGGGTACTATTATTGAAGGTACATCTGGCAATACGGGTATGGGCCTTGCCATTGCTGCCGTTATCAAAGGTTATAAATGTATTTTTACCAGCACAGACAAGCAATCAAAGGAGAAATTTGATGCGTTGCGTGCCTTTGGTGCCGAAGTTATTGTTTGCCCCACCAATGTTGATCCGGAAGATCCACGCTCTTATTATTCTGTTTCTTCGCGGTTAGAGCGGGAGGTGCCAAATTCATGGAAGCCTAACCAGTATGATAATCCATCTAACACACAGGCTAACTACGAGCAAACCGGCCCCGAAATTTGGGAACAAACAGAAGGCAAGATTACTCATCTTGTAGTAGGTGTGGGTACAGGCGGTACGGTGTCAGGCACGGCAAAATACCTCAAAGAGAAGAATCCTAACATCCAAGTGCTCGGTATTGATACCTATGGATCAGTATTTAAAAAATATAAAGAAACAGGCATTTTTGATAAGGACGAGATCTATCCTTACATCACGGAAGGTATAGGTGAAGACTTTTTGCCTGAGAACGTTGATTTTAGCCTGATTGATCATTTTGAAAAGGTTACCGACAGGGAGGCTGCTTTAATGACCCGCGAGATTGCCCGCAGGGAAGGTATCTTTGCCGGCAACTCATCAGGAGCAGCTGTGGCAGGTGCTTTACAGATGAAGGATCGCTTTAAAGAAGGGGACGTAGTGGTGATCATCTTCCCGGATCATGGATCGCGTTATATGGCTAAAATGTATAATGAGGACTGGCTGCGCGAACGCGGATTCCTGTCTGACGATAAGCTTACCGCGCGTGACATCATCAAGAAAAAGGAGTATCCGGAGATTATTACCATCGACGCGGAAAAATCTGTCCTGGAGGCTATAAATACCATTAAAACGCAAAATATATCACAAATACCCGTTACCCAAAAGGGTATGGTAGTAGGCAAGATCACCGAAAGTGATATTTTGAGCGCGTTGCTGGAGAACCCTTCGCTTAAGTCTCAACCGGTTAGCGCTATCACAACCAATCCATTTCCGTTTGTTGATCTTAATACCTCCATCGATAAAATTTCATCAATGATCAACAAGGAAAATATTGCCGTATTGGTTGAGGATGAACAGGGTAAGATTGAGATCATTACGCAATATGATATTATCAACGCAATGGCGGGATAGGTTGGATTTACGAGTTACGATTTTAGAATTACGATTTACGATTTGAAAAGGCGGTATGGAAAGGCATAGCGCCTTTTTTGCTATATGAAACCGCACCGTTGCCGCAAGTGTCATCACTTGTGGCGATGATCTTTCAGGCTCCTGCCTGAAGAATCGGCAGTACATTTGCGTCTTGTAAACGCCTCAGCCTTCTGCATGCCTTTTGATCACTTCATTCCGCTTAATCAGTAAGCGTCTCATATAGCTTTTCAGAAACAGCCGATCGGCCAATTTTCCTAATAAGCCTAAAGGAGAAGTATAATCGAAAATATCGATCATTTTGGTGCGATCTGCCACGGATTCAAACCTATGCTCGTGGCGGAAGGCTTTGAACGCCCCTTGTACCATTTCATCAACAAAGTATTGTGGCCTCTCCATTTCGATGATCTTTGAAGTGAGCGTTTGCCATATGCCGAAATGTTTGGCCCGCCAGGTAACTGTTTCATTTAATTCGATGATGCCGCTTGTTTTGCCTGCGATGGCTGTCTCGCCAGTATGCTTGGTTGATTCCATGTGCAGGTCAATACTTCGTGCCAGGTCAAAGCATTTTTCAATAGGGGCATCAATAAAGGTTTCAAGGTATATAACAGGCATTTCAAATGCTTTATAAGCTATCAGCAAAAATGGTTTAAAGCGTTATTTATTGAGCATCGTATTGAGATGCTCTTTGTAAAGCTTGTCAAGCGAGGGTTTGGGGTGATTAATGAGAAATATGCCGATGCCTTTTTCCCTTGCATAAGGGGTATCCAATGTGCCCATGCTTTGGTAGCTTTCGGTATAGGGCTTTAGGTCACTTACATCGTCATCGTCGCTCACGTAGATAATATACTTTGCATTTAGTGAGTTAGGCGCCCATAATGCGAAACTGCTGTTGAGGCAAATTACATCGGGTAAGTTGTATTTTTTATGGAAATGGTGTATTGCACCTGCTTCGCCATAATTATCTGCAAATATGAAGCTGTACTGCCGGTCTGCGGCTGGAATATCATTCCAAACCTTAGCTACCTTGGCCGCCATTTCATCCCATCCTAACATATCCGCATAATCCTGTGTAAGTGGATGGCGCTTGTGATCTTCCCAGGTGGTAACGAACCTTGTAGCCGGAATGCGGGTATTGAGGTAGTTAATGACTGCCAGCGTTTGGTTAAGCGGCAGGAAAGGCAATACCATCGGGAAAAAGATGAGATTGGGTACGGTGAAAAATAATAGTGCCGCTGCCCGCCATGCATAGCGAGGTTTCTTTAGCCATCGCTCAAAACTAAACGCGCCAGCGGCAAAAAGCATTGGGTAAGCGCCAAAGATGTAATAAACCTTACCATGCATCAGATACAGAAAGCCAAATACCAGGAAATAGGCAAAAGCCACAAATTGCATATTGCGTAGCTTGAACGAAAACAGCAGGTTTATCAGTCCTGTTAGCCATAAGACCACAGCTATACCATTCACCAGCAGCTGCTCTTTAGCAAAGTCGTTAGGATTGATAGAATCGAGCTGCGTGCTTTGCAGCGTTTTCATATGGGTGAATACCGGCAGGTGATGGGTAAACTGCCAGATGATATTTGGCAGGAAAATGGCAAAGGCAATTAACGCCGCATAAAACACATGCCGGTTAAACAACATTTTGCGTTGTTTGCTCATCAGTAGTCCAAAAACCAGCGCACCGGCAAAGAAGACCATTGAATACTTGGTAAGCATACCCACGCCAACTGTTATACCGAGCCAGTTCATAAACCTTACCTCATGGGTATTAAGGTACCGGATAACCAGCCACGTGCTCAATACCCACCAAAATTGGTCAAACACAACGGGCTGAAAGAGGTAATCGCTGGCGGCAAAAGCGGGGTCAAATATTAAGGCAAGACAGGCCAGCGCTATGGCAAACCTCCGGCCACCCAATTCTACCACGATAAGGCCGGTTAGCCATATAATGAGTCCACCAAAAATGGTTGGAAAAATCCTGGCTGCAAATACCGATGCACCAAAAGCGTGGGTAGTTATCCACGCGAGCACAGCAATAAACGGAGGGACTTCCTTATAACCCCAGTCCAGGTGATCACCCAGGGCCAGGTGCAGCAGTTCGTCCCGATGGAACCCAAAATGGGACATCGCGAGGCCGTTCAGCAGAACCTTGATCAATACAAAGATCAGGATAAAATTAGCGTACGATGGTTTATAATTACGGTAAGACATTAGCTCGGTTAGCTAAAGTTAACAGAATTTTCAATTTTTATACAAATTGTTGTAAAGTAAAAGGCCCCGGTATTACTACCAGGGCCCTGAAATTCAAGTATTTTATCAGAGTTAGATTCGTTTGATATCGGCACCCAAGGCCCGCAGGCGGTCGTCTATGTGTTGATAGCCGCGTTCTATCTGTTCAATGTTGTAAATGGTGGATTTACCCTGTGCAGAAAGCGCCGCAATGAGCAATGCGACACCGGCACGTATATCAGGAGAGGTCATGGAAATGCCGCGCAATTTAACCTGGTGATCTAAGCCGATCACTGTAGCACGGTGCGGATCGCATAAGATGATCTGCGCACCCATGTCGAGCAATTTATCGACAAAGAAAAGGCGGCTCTCAAACATCTTCTGATGGATCAATACAGAGCCTTTGGCCTGTATGGCTACTACCAACACAATGCTCAGCAGATCTGGCGTAAAGCCGGGCCACGGTGCATCAGCAATGGTCATGATAGAGCCATCGATAAAGCTTTCTATTTCGTAATGCTCCTGGGCCGGAATATAGATATCATCGCCCCTCAATTCAAATTCGATACCCAATCTTTTAAAAGTATGAGGAATGATGCCTAACTCCTTATACTGCACATTCTTAATGGTAATCTCTGAGCCGGTCATCGCGGCCAAGCCGATAAATGAGCCAATCTCGATCATGTCGGGCAGGAGGCGGTGTTCGGTACCGGTTAGTTCGGTTACCCCTTCGATGGTTAACAGGTTGGAGCCTATGCCCGAAATTTTAGCACCCATGCGGTTAAGCATTTTGCAAAGCTGTTGCAAATAGGGTTCACAGGCGGCATTGTAAATGGTAGTGGTGCCTTTGGCCAGTACCGCTGCCATTACTACGTTGGCAGTGCCGGTAACAGAAGCCTCGTCAAGCAGGATGTAGGTACCCTGCAGATTAGTAGCGTCTACATTGTAAAACCCATCTTCCTGACTGTAATTGAAGCGGGCTCCTAATTTTTCAAAGCCGAGGAAGTGCGTATCCAGCCTTCTGCGGCCAATTTTGTCGCCACCGGGTTTGGGGATAGAAGCTTTGCCAAAACGCGCCAGCAGCGGGCCTACAATCATGATAGAGCCTCTCAGGCTTCCGCCTTTTGACTTAAACTCGTCTGACTGGAAAAAATCGAGATTGATATTTTTGGCCTCGAATGTGTAAGTATCCGCCGATTCGCGTTTAACGGTAACACCCATATCGCCAAGCAGCTCGATAAGTTTGTTGACGTCCTTAATGTCGGGAATATTACTGATGGTGACCTTGTCCTTTGTAAGCAGCACAGCAGAGATAACCTGCAGCGCTTCGTTTTTAGCTCCCTGCGGAACAATTTCACCTTTAAGCGGTTTGCCGCCTATAATTTCAAATGCGTTGTTCATGTGTTGCGTATCCTCTAATGCCACATTGCTGCTCGTATGGTAGATTATACATCAAGCACAATAGTGGTCGCATTGTTTTAATGCGCGGCTAAATTACGCCAACATTTGTGAACTCACAAAACATTTAGCAGGTGAGGCAGCAGGACTATCGTTTGTTACGATTGCGGTTTTGCTGGTTGTTGTTGTTGCGCTGATTATTGTTGCGGTTGCGCGGGTTGTTATTATTGTTCTGGTTATTGTTGCGGTTTCGTGGGTTGTTACTGCTGCTATTCTGGTTGGTACGCAGTTCAACACGGTTGAAGTTGAAGTTGTCGTTAAGTTCAAGCTCTCCGTGCGACATGATGCGCAAATCGCTCAGAATGCTCTCGTCGGCCACAAAGTCTTTGTTCCACTGTACGTAGGCCATTTTCATGAAGTTCGCAATAGCCTGAACCATGTGCTGACGGCGCGCCGGATCTTCGATAGACTTGGCTTTTTCAATCATCATTTCGATAGTTTTGCCATAGTGTTTAAAACGGATACGCTGATTAGGGTACTTTAATGGTTCCGGTTTAAAATGTATAGCATCAGGAGATGGTTTTGGATACGGCGAATCTACATCGATCTTATAATCAGAAATAATGTACAGGTGATCCCACAGTTTATGCTTAAAGTCGGCAACATCGCGCAGGTGAGGGTTTAAAAAGCCCATCAGGTCAATTACTACCTGTGCGTACCGGTTACGTTCTTCTATAGTTGGCAGGCTCACGATGTACTTGACCATATTTTGCACATTGCGGCCATATTCAGACAGGATAAGTTTATTCCTGGTGGAGTTATAATCAAATTGAGGCATATTTTCCTGAGCCATCGGGAGTTATGGTAATTAAGTTGTGAAAATGAAATTTTATGTGCACTTGGCAACGCGTAAGCGCAAAGGCCACAAGCTATTAAATGACAAGTATATTACTTTTTATCGTAGTAACGCAAATATAGCAGAATTGTGTTGACTAACAAAATAGTAAATTTATACTACATTAATATTGACAGTAAGCAGATAACAACGCGCTTACAGATTTTTTAATGATGACTTGCCTTTAGTTTATTGAAATAGGCGATGAGTTTATCAATGTTACCCAGGTTGTACTTGCCACTTTTTATCGCTTCAACGGCATCCGGTTCGTCGCCCATCATATCGCTCATAATATCAATAAAGTTTTGAGGGGTTAGCATGGTAAGCTCTGTTGGCGCTGCGCCAAAGTAGTAAGTGGCTTTTGACCGGCCGCCATAGCCGTTGCCGCCCCCCAATGAAACGCCTACACCGCCGCCCACGCCGCCATAACCATAGCCTCCGGTACCCATGCCCACGCCAATGCCCGGCGAAAAATGTACGCCGCTACCACCGCCGCTGCCGCTACCGTTGATTGCATAGAGTTTTAATTGCTCATCCAGCACTACCTTTACAAAGTCCACTTCTTTTTTTGACCACGCACCCTGCATTGGGGAGCTCGCCACTACAAAGCTGTCCTTGCCGGCAATAAAATACCGCAGTTCGCTGGCGCTTAGCCTGATTTCCTGCGCGTCCTTATTTTCTTTAAAGGCGATGAAACCTTCGTTTTTTACAGGGGCCTTACCAGAAGGATCAATCTGAATTAAACCATCCATACGGTTGCCTTTGCCGTCGACAAAATGGCCGCTTTGCCATTTTTGTGATTTTGCTGATACAAAAACAAGCATCAGCGGTAAAATGATTAAAATTGATTTCATAAATTTTAACAACACAAATAACGCATTTTTGTAAAATATATGATGACTGTTGATCTGCGTAGCGACACTGTTACCAAACCAACCGCCGGCATGCTCGATGCTATGTTTAGCGCGAGGGTTGGAGATGATGTTTTTGGTGAGGATGAAAGCGTGAACGAACTGGAAGCCAAGGCTGCCGCCATGTTTGGCATGGAGGCGGGGCTTTTCTGCCCGTCGGGCACCATGACCAACCAGATTGCCATAAAATGTTTTACCCAACCGCTTGACGAGCTTATTGCCGATCAGGGTGCGCATATATACCGTTACGAAGTTGGAGGCATCGCTTTCAACTCTGGCGCGTCAACCCGCTTACTTAATGGCGATCGTGGCCGCCTCACGGCAGATATGATTGAGCCGGAGATCAACGACCCCAACAATGTTCACTTTCCGCGTACAAGCCTGGTAGCACTGGAAAATACCGCAAATAAAGGAGGCGGTGCCTGTTATACGCTAAATGATATTAAACCTATTTCCCAGTTATGCCAGCGAAAAGGCCTGAAGCTGCATCTTGACGGCGCACGTATTTTCAACGCGCTAGTAGCAACAGGCGACGCCGCTCAAGAATACGGTCAGTACTTCGACGGCATCTCTGTTTGCCTTTCAAAAGGACTTGGAACACCGGTCGGCTCAGTTTTGTTAGCCAAGAAAGAAACTATCCGGTACGCCCGTCGTGTACGTAAAGCGTTAGGAGGCGGTATGCGCCAGGCCGGGTTTTTAGCTGCGGCCGGCATCTATGCCCTCGACCACCACATTGAACGATTAAAGATAGATCACGAACACGCACGCATATTGGCCCAGGAGCTTGAAAGCAGTAACTGGGTTACCGGCGTAGTGCCTGTTGAAACCAATATTGTACTGTTTGATACCGTAGATCCAGCCAGCACTATCGTACAAAAGTTATTGGCCCACGGCATCAAATGCAACGCCACCGGCCCACGCCGCATACGTTTTGTAACACACCTCGATATTCACCCTAATCAGGTAGAGTATACCGCGAGATTGATAGGGAAGATGTGACCCCATAGATCATAGTTCATGGTCGATAGTCAATAGTCTATGGACCATAGTCTAAGCGCGTTAAATTTTCAACTATGGGACCAGGGACTATCGTCAAACCATGAACTATGATCCATGATCTATGAACCATTACCCATCAACTATTTTATCTCTCTATCCTGCGACTGCCGCTCAACCATCCAGCCCGGGTATTCTTTAGGTAATGCGCTCACTTCCTCAATGCGTTTAATATCCTCGGCAGAAAGTTCAATTTCTGTTGATTTAATATTGTCATGAAGCTGATCCACGCGTTTGGCCCCGATGATGGTGCTGGTTACACCTTTTTGCAACCTAACCCAGGCTAAGGCGATAGCTGCTGGGGAGGCGTTGTGCTGTTTACCTATTTCGGCTATCACATCAATAATATCATAAGCCTTTTCCTTGTTTACCGGAGGGAAGTCGAAATTATCCCGTCTGGAGTCGCCGGCTTTTTCATTATTGCGGGTGTACTTGCCTGATAGGAAACCACCTGCCAACGGGCTCCAGGGCATTAGGGCCAGGTTTTGATCTTCCGCCAAAGGAATAATCTCCCGCTCAATATCCCGTCCCGAAAGGGAATAGTAGTATTGTAATCCGACAAATTTGTTCCAGCCATTCTTTTCGGCAATGCCGAGGGCTTTCATTACCATCCAGGCCGGCCAATTACAACAAGCTACATAACGCACTTTACCAGTTAACACAATATCATTGAGGGCACGCACCGTTTCTTCCACAGGAGTTTTAGGATCAACGCCGTGAACATAAAGTATATCGATGTGGTGAAGCTGCAGGCGCTTTAGGCTTTCATCTACAGATTGAAAAATATGGAACCGCGACAACCCAACGTTATTTTTGCCTTCGCCCATGCGGCCGCGTACCTTCGTGGCGATCACCAGATCATTTCGGTTGAGGCCAAGGTCGATGATCGACTGGCCTAGCAGACGTTCGGACTCGCCATAAGAGTAAACGTTGGCGGTGTCTATAAAGTTAATGCCCGAGTCAACCACCACCCGCATCAGCTCATTAACTCCATCCTGTTGAACCCGGCCAATGTTTTCCCAATAACCGGTGCCACCAAAAGTCATCGTGCCGAAACAGAGCTCTGAGACCACCAGTCCGGTGTTGCCTAAAAAGTTGCATTTCATAGTAATTGTTGTTTGGTTTAACGTTCAAGTTCAAATTTGGGCTTTTGTTTAAGATGGGTGGTCAGCGAAGTGTCAGGAATGTGGGACCGCTGATTTGGACCGCTGATTTGGGCATTGATTTTTGTGATTTCGCTGATTTTGGATCGTTGATTTTTGCGTCGTCGATTTCGTTGACGACAGTAGTTTTTGATGCTCCGTGATTGTCATGCTGAGTTATAAAATCCGGGGCCTCTGAAGGTGAAATGACAGCGATCTAACTAAATAAAATGCTAGGTCATGCTGAATTTATTTCAGCACCCCACATGCAAGGTTCTCGTCCTGTGG